>JDSF01000348.1_pt1 | contig 20582 bp, 21 predicted proteins | sample 199441 | NCBI WGS metagenome assembly JDSF01 (sample SAMN02592751, study PRJNA231836) | bioreactor metagenome | isolation source: continuous culture bioreactor denitrification-DNRA | place: Germany: Bremen
AGGTCTAGAACTTTGGTTCTAGGCTTTTTTTTATGTGTTGATTTTCAATACTAATTTAGTGCAAAATACATTTGCAAGAGTGTGAAAATATTATGCTTACCAATTAAACTTCAATCTGCTAAAATAAATATAGGGTTACGAAATAATACTCAAGTCGTATAGTTTTGTATAGACTTGGGACTATATAAGGAGGCAGTATGTTGAAGAAACTATTTGAATTGGGACATGATTTTGATACATTTATGCATGGAGATGATGGACAACATGTGGATAAGGTTCTTAATTTTTTTACAGTTATCCTCAGATGCTATTACAAATGAACTAAGAGATAAGATCCTTGAAGTTGACTCTGCATACTTCATTGTATTTGGTGAAGTATGGTGCCCAGACTGTATGATCAATATGGCTGTGCTGGAGGCTATACACAGGCTCAACAACAGAATTGAGTATTCTATAGTACCACGTGAAGGGTACGAGGATGATCTTAAAGCTTTAACACCAGATGGTTCTGTTAGAATCCCTACTTTCATATCTGTTGACTCAGAGTGGAATCCTAAAGGCATGTTTCTTGAAAAGCCAAAGGTCGTTAAGGAAGTTGAAGCAGGGGATGATCAAGTAAAAAGAATTGTTGTTAAACGTGATTATAGAAATGGAAAGTATGTTTTAGATGCAATAGAGGAACTTGTAGAATTACTATAAAATATCTCGGAAACTATATGTTTTATTAACAGCGCCAAAGCGATATACTGCGGCTTGCAGGTATTGCTTTGGCTTTTTATTATATAAATTTTATGAAGAAAGAACAAAATTGTACATAATCCGAAGTGAGTACGCTGTAAAATAATAGACATCAAGGACGATTTTCACATTGTGAACATCCGGTTTTAATGCTACAATATATTGTGTTCGAACAGGGCACTTGTCCAATTGGGATACTACATGTTGTGCATGCAATGTGAATAACATGTGGATAATATGTTAATAATATTGTATAAAAACAATAGTTCAATAGAAAAGGTGGAGTGGAGACGTTATGGTACAAGTCATCAAGAGAGACGGTCGACTTACGGATTTTAACAAAGAAAAGATTCAAAGAGCGATTGAAATGGCAATGAAGGAAACTGAAAAAGGTGTAGATGTGGATCTAAGCCTTCTTATTTCAGATGAAATTCACAAAGAAGTAGATGCTAAGGATACTGTTGAAGTAGAAGATCTACAAGATATGGTTGAATTTTCATTGATGGCAAGCCCAAGAAAAGATGTAGCGAAGAGATACATAATCTACCGTAATGAGCAAGACAAGACTAGAATTAAAAGAAAAGATAAAGAAAGACTACTTACAGATGACTTTATAAGCAAGTATAAACATGCTGATTCTCCAATGACACAGCTAGGTAGCTTTGTATACTATAGAACTTATTCAAGATTCTTACCAGAAGAAAAGCGCCGTGAGTTCTGGTGGGAAACAGTTAGAAGAGCGGTTGAATACAACTGTAGTCTTGTACCAACAACTCGACAAGAAGCCGAAGAACTGTACGATAACATCTTCCATCTACGTCAGTTCCTTTCAGGACGTACATTCTGGGTAGGTCAAACACCAGTTGCTGGTCATTACCCAATGTCGAATTATAACTGTTCATTCCAAATCATAGATAGCTTTGATTCCTTTAGAGATATCTTCTACCTGCTCATGGTTGGATCTGGAGTAGGCGTACGAATTCTTAATGACGATGTTACTAAAATGCCTAAAGCACGTGTAGATTATGAATTGATACATAAAGATTACACTGCAATTCCAAGGGCTGAAAGAGAAGACAGCACAAGCTTAGAATTCTTCTATAACAACACAGTAAAGATTACAGTTGGTGATAGTAAAGAAGGCTGGGTTCAGTCTCTTGATTACTTCTTCAAACTTCTATACAGCAATGAGTATAGAAACATCAAAACAATCATTGTAGACTATGACCATGTACGTCCAAAGGGTGAAAAACTTAAGACATTTGGCGGCACGGCGTCAGGTCACGATAGCTTAAAGAATATGTTCGAAAAGATCAGCCGCGTCATTAAGAAGGCTGGTATGCGTGATGGTGCTCAGGATGAGAAAAAACGCATTAAGCTAAAGCCAATTGATGCTCTTGATGTGGCTAACATTATTGGTGAGAACGTAGTAGTTGGTGGTGTGCGTCGTACAGCTGAGATTGTACTTGTTGATCAAGACGATAACGAAGCTATCGATGCTAAAACACATCTGTACAAGCAGGTAGATGGTAAGTGGGAAGTAAATAAAGAGCTTCTTCACAGACAAATGTCAAACAACTCGATTTACTACCGTAGAAAGCCTACAAGAGAACGTCTTCACTGGCAGCTAGAACGTATGCGTTACTCAGGTGAACCAGGTTGGGTAAATGCTGAAGCTGGTGAGAAGAGAAGACCTAACTTCAACGGTGTAAATCCATGTGGTGAAATCCTACTTGACTCAAAAGGTCTATGTAACCTAACGACAATCAATGCCTTTGCGTTTGTGAGACCAGATGGTACTTTAGATAAGGAAGGCCTATTTAAGGCTCAAAGACAATCAGCACGTGCTGGTTATAGAATGACGTGTGTTGAACTTGAATTAAACAATTGGGACAAAGTGCAACAAAGAGATAAGTTAATCGGTTGTTCTATGACTGGATGGCAAGATTTAGTAAATGCAACAAAGATGACTAAAGAGGAACAATCTGAACTTCTTAGAAAACTTCGCGCTGTTGCTAATAATGAAGCCAAGGCATATGCAAACGAACTTGGTCTAGAAGAACCACTACTAGTTACAACTGTAAAGCCAGAGGGTACACTATCACAACTACCAACAGTATCAAGTGGTGTACATTATTCACACTCACCATACTATATCCGTAGAGTTAGGATTTCTGCAGATGATCCACTGGTTAGGGTTTGTGAAGAACTAGGATATCCTGTATTCCCTGAAGTGGGTCAAGATGCTGAAACATGTTCAACTAAAGTTGTTGAATTCCCAGTTAAAGCACCAGTAGGTACAACAAAGTATGACGTATCTGCATTAGAACAACTGGAAAACTATAAAATGTTCATGGAGAACTATGTTGACCACAACTGTTCTATTACGGTTCATGTAAGAGAACATGAGTGGGAAGCTGTAGAAGAATGGGTTTGGAACAACTGGGATGACACAGTTGCTCTATCATTCCTGTCTCTTGATGATAACTTCTATGAGCTTCTACCATATGAGGCAATAGATGAAGCAGAATACATTAAAAGAAAAGGTGAAATGCCATCGTTCAGACCTTCTTTAATTTCTAAATACGAAAAAGAAGAGACTGAATTCGATATTGGTTCAGATGGTTGTGAATCAGGCGCTTGCCCAGTTAGATAAGTTATTTTAAGGACACAGGTTAAACCTGTGTCCTTTGATCATTTTTGAGGGGAATAGTGTCTTAAATAAGAGAGAAGACATATCGCACTCATCTTATGATGGGATGATAAAAAAAATAGTCCAAAAGACTTAGATAATATATTGACAGATCAGGTAAACTTCGATAATCTATGTGGTGTAAATGATAATAATTCTCAACAGAGTTGGAGGGACATGTGTCATCAATAACATCAAATGAAAATAGATTAATCGAAGAATTGTATCTTGCATTACAGCTTATGCTCGCATTGTTTTGGTTGAATTTGGTATTTCCGATCATGGGTAAAACAGATCAGACATCAAAGACATCGTTTACAATAGTTTTTGTGATCTATGTAGTGGTTAAGATAGGTTACTACGCAAAATCAGTTATACTAGAAAATCGTGAGTTAAGTACATGTCCTAGCAGATTGTTAACCTTTCTAGATGGGTTTTTTATGTTTTGGGTTATTTACCTGGAATGGATGAGAGGGTTTAATTTATTGTCTTTGTTTTATGTGTATGTGTTGATTCAAGGAATACGTTACCAAGGGAAAAAGCCATGGATCTTTGCCATATTTCCTGCAGCAGTACATATTGGTATCATTATGTTAAAAACAAATGCGTCTCTTATACACTTAGAGCATATTATTGAAGTTGCTCTGTATTTTGTGATTGTTGTTTTTATTGATATACCTTTTAGGCGAATTCATTCATTGAACATGGAAAAACAACACTATTTGGAAGAACTAGAAGAGAAAAATGAAGTACTTGAGAAAATGGCAACAACAGATTATTTAACAGCACTTAGTAACCATCAATCTTTTTATACATATTTAGATGAACTAAAGCTCCATGCTATTCGAAGGAATTTTCCAATCAGTTTAATCTTAATGGATATCGATAATTTCAAATTAATAAATGATACCTATGGACATTTGACTGGTGATCAAATTCTGAAAGACCTTGCATCGATTATTACATCTAGCATTAGATCAACCGATTTTGCAGCTAGATATGGTGGTGAGGAGTTTGCTGTTATATTGCCCAATACAGACATCGATGTTGCAGTTGCACTATCTGAACGAATACGAGAAAAAGTTGAAGAACATAAATTTGCCATTGGCAATGACATTATTAGGGTAACAATAAGTCTTGGTGCAGATACTTATAAACCTGAAAGTTCTTGTAAATGTCTGTATGAGTTTATCAATAACGTGGACATGCTTCTATACAAGGCTAAGCATAGTGGTAAGAACCAAGTTCAGTATGCCAGTTAAATATTAAGACTTCTTCATACATCCCATTTCAAAAGATGATACAATATCAGTAGAATTATTTTGGGAGGCGAACTAATGAATACAAAACGTATGATGGATATTGCTATTGAACTTGCTGGCATTTCTGAAGTTCCAGTAGATTCAGGCATTCATGTTGAAGGTGAAAACATTAAAAAAGTACTAATTGGCGTGGATATGGATACGCAGGAACTTATGTTAGGTGACAAGCTTGGTGTGGATTGCGTTGTAAGTCATCACCCAACAGCAGGATCACAGATAATTGATTTTGCAAAAGTTATGGACATTCAAATCGACAAAATGGTTGAATTCGGAGTTCCGATTAACCGTGCACAGAAGGCTCTTCGTAAAAAAACGAACAGTGTGGAACTGAATTCACATGTTCGTAACTTTGATAGACCGTCTTCAGCAGCTAGACTGCTAAACATGCCATATATGAATATTCACCTACCAGCTGATATTATTGGTGAGAAAATTATGCAGGCATATTTAAATGAGAAGGCTGATGCAAATTCAAAGATTATGCTTCAAGATATTGTTTATGCCATTGGTGAGTTTGAAGAGTATAAGGAAACATTGGCTAAGCCAGTGATCCGTGTTGGCGGACCGAAGGACTATGCTGGAAAAATAGCAGTTCTGTTTGCTGGTGGTACTAACGGCGGTGCTGACGTATACAAATCTTACTTCGATGCAGGTGTTGGTACAATCGTTGCAATGCACGTGCCTGAAGATGTTAAAAAAAGCTGTTGAAGAGCAAGGTATCGGAAATATTGTTGTTGCTGGTCATATGGCAAGTGATGCAATAGGTCTGAATAAAATTGTTGAAGCTTGGGAAAAAAGAAGGCCTAGAAGTCATTAAAATGTCAGGTCTATAAAAAATATAGTTCAAACGTGAGGTCTGCAGATGCAGGCCTCTTTTTTAATGGAATGAACTTGCAGAACGAGCAATATAAATCTGATAAAAAAAGAATATTTAGAAAATTATAAAAAAAAGGAAAGGGTTTTCATATAGAAATGTAGAATAAGATATCTTACACCAATTATTTAGGAACACAATTTAAGGAGGAAAGCGACATGAGGGATTACAAAGTTGACAAAATTCGTAACGTTGCGTTGTTAGGACACGGTGGAAGTGGCAAGACAACATTGACTGAAGCTGTTCTCTATACATTGGGTAAGACACAAAGAATGGGCGACGTTAATGAAGGCAACACTGTTTCGGATTTTGACAAAGAAGAAATGGCGCGTGGTTTTTCAATAGGAGCATCTGTTATTCCAGTAGAGTGGAATAACTCAAAATATAATATATTAGATACGCCGGGTTATTTTGATTTTGTTGGAGATGTATTTAGTTCTCTACGTGTATCTGGTGGATCAGTTCTTATGGTCGACGCCACTTCGGGCGTTGAAGTAGGTACAGAAAAGGCATGGACGTTCACTGAGAAACGTAATATGCCGAAAATCATCTTTGTAAATAAGATGGACAAGGATAACGTAAATTACGTGAAGATTATTCGCGATTTAAAAGATAAATTTGGAAAGAAAATTGCACCGTTCTGTGTGCCAATGGGTGAAGGTGCAGACTTCAAAGGATTCATCAATGTTGTTGATTTAGTTGGTAGAGAATTCAATGGTAAGGAATGTGTAGACGTTGAGATTCCGGCAGAGTTTGAAGCACGAATCAAGCCTGTTCGAGACATTCTTATTGAAGCTGTTGCTGAAACCGACGAAGAAATGATGGAAAAATACTTTGAGGGTGAAGAGTTCACTATTGAAGAAATTCATGATGGCCTTCGTAAAGGTGTTATATCAGGTGAAATTGTACCTGTATTACTTGGCTCAGCTGAAAAGCAAATTGGTGTTCACACACTGTTAAATATGATTTATGATTACATGCCAACACCATGGGACATGCATCAAGAAGGTTACGAGGGTGTGAATCCTGAAACAGATCAGACTGAAACACGTATGGTTGATGAGAATGAACCGTTCTCAGCATTTGTATTTAAAACTATTGCCGATCCATTTATCGGTAAAATATCACTATTCAAAGTTTACTCTGGTTCGCTCACAAAAGACACTGACATTATGAATGCGAATAAAGGTGAATCTGAAAAGATGAATACTATTTTCCAGTTGAATGGTAAGGAGCAATTGGATTGTAAGAAAATAACTGCAGGAGATATTGCAGCGATTGCCAAACTTTCAGTAACAGAAACAGGCGATACATTATGTGAGAAAGGTCATCCAATAGTATACCCAGGAATCAATCTGCCAAAGCCTTGTCTATTTATGGCAGTTGAGCCTAAATCAAAAGGTGATGAAGATAAGATTGGTAATGCTCTACATAGACTAGCAGAAGAAGATCCTTCATTTATGATTGAACGCTCTAGAGAAACACATCAGATGCTAATTGGCGGACAAGGTAATATGCAGGTTCAGGTTATTGTTAATAAACTAAAGAATAATTTTGGTGTAGGCGTTGATCTGCTTGATCCGAAGGTGGCTTACAGAGAAACAATAAAAGGAACTGCAACTGTACAAGGTAAACATAAGAAACAGTCTGGTGGTTCTGGTCAATATGGCGATGTTCATATCAAATTTGAGCCATCAACAGAGTCATTCCTATTTGAAGAAAAGATATTTGGTGGTTCGGTACCTAAACAGTACATACCAGCTGTTGAAAAGGGTCTTAAAGACTCGCTTGTTAAAGGTATTTTGGCAGGCTTCCCGGTTGTAAATGTAAAAGCTACATTGTTAGACGGTTCTTATCATAATGTTGACTCGAGTGAAATGGCCTTTAAGACTGCAGCTCATATTGCATTTAGAAAAGGTATGGAACAAGCCCACCCAGTACTTTTAGAACCAATTATGAATGTTGAAATCTATATCCCAGATGAATACATGGGTGATATTATGGGAGATATGAATAAAAGACGCGGCCGTATCCTAGGAATGGAGCCTCATGAAAAAGGGTTCCAAAAGGTTATTGCTGAAGCACCACAGTCTGAAATGTTTAAATATGCAACTGAACTTCGTTCAATGACACAAGCTCGTGGTTTCTTTAATATGTCGTTTGAGCGTTATGACGAAGTGCCAATCCAAATAGCAGTTAAAGTTATTGATCAAATGAAAGAAGAATAGTAATCGTATATAATGAAAAATTCAAAAAACTGTCAGCAGATGCTGACAGTTTTTTGTGTGGAAAACAATGAAATAAAAATAGAAACAGGACTGTGTGACATACACCAAAAAAAAGGTATAATAGATATATGCAAACTCTTGTTCCCTTTAATGTGGAGCAAAATGGTGAGAGGTGAGAGATTTGAAGTGCGAACACTGTAATATTAATCAAGCAAGTATTGAACTCAACCAAATTATAGATGGCGAAAAACAAATGGTTCATATGTGTGAGAGTTGTGCACAGAAAATGAAGCCTTCGTCACCATTTATGACGAATGGATTTATGTCTGGACTTCTTGATACAATAAACAGTTCTGGGCTGAAAGTGAATTACATAAAAACAACGGCATGTAGTAAATGCGGAATGACCTACGGGAAATACAAAGAATTAGGGCAGCTTGGGTGTAATGAATGTTATGAAGCTTTTGAAGAAAAAACTTAAACCCCTAATAAGGCGAATTCATGGCAGTGAAAGACATGCAGGTAAAATGCCAATTAGATTCAGAGGCACTGCGAAAATTCAACGAGAAATAGTTAGACTTCGTGGACAGCTTGATCAGGCTGTGAGACGGGAAGCATTTGAAGAAGCTGCTATGATAAGAGATAGAATAAACGCACTGGAAAATTCAATGGAAGTGTCTAATGAGTTGAAGGCACAAACAAAAGATTCTTAGTGGAGGCTCAGTATGAAACCAACAACTGAAACGTGTGTTATTGAGTCTAGAATTTGGCTGTCAAGAAACTTAAAGGATTATCCCTTTCCAACGATTATGAATAAGGATCTAAGCCATAGTTTGATAAGTGAATTAGAGCATGCTTTTCAATCTGAAAAAATCAGAAGTGAGTATCATCTTTCGTGGCAATCAGGTAAAGATGTAGGCTATGCTGAACAACTCATGTTACAACTAAAATATGGATTCAATCATAAGAAATTTGAGGATAAATTTTATCAGATGGTAGAAGATCCATCTAAAAAACCTAATGATTTTTGTAGGGGCTGATGATCACCTACGTATTCAAAAGAACCAGAAAGGGCTTCATTTAGGTGCGATATGGGATGAAGTCAGTGCACTTGATGATCTTCTGGATAGTGTGCTTGAATATGCTTTTGATCCTGAGTTGGGGTATTTAACAAGCCATGTTACAGACGTAGGAACGGGCATTCATGTCTCACTGCTTATGCATTTACCTGCTCTTGCTGAAACCGGATATATAGAGCGTGTTAATGAAGCTGCAAGTCAATTAGGACTTACGGTCTCTGGACTATATGATCAAGTCAGTAAGGGACAGGGAGCGCTTTACAGAATACAAAATCATGTTACGATTGGACGTTCAGAGTGGGAGATTGTTGAAACTATCACTGAAGTTGCCCGTCAAATTGCTATTAAAGAGAATGACGCTCTTGAAACACTTCTTATTTCAAAGAAAATAGAATTGGAAGATCGTGTGGGAAGAGCGCTAGGAATACTATCGAGTGCAAGGCTTATGGAGCGAGGGGAACTATTAGAGTACCTGTCAAACGTGAGAATGGGTGTAAGAGCAAGGCTAATAAAAGATATTTCCCTATCAGCATTAGATGACCTTATTTTTGCTACAGATTCTGGTGTTTTACAACTTGAAAGCGGGAAAATACTGAATGCCCTTGAGTTGAAGGCACATAGGGCTGACTTGTGCCGTGCGTTCTTTAAGAAGGAGGCCTAATATGTCTGTTTTTGAAAAACTATCAAGATCAGCAAGAAAAGCAGTGAATACGGCCTTTGATGAAGCGAGACATTTAGGTCATAATTTTGTAGGCATGGAACATATCCTTCTAGGAATCGTCCGTGTGCCCGACAACCGCGTTTCACAGCTCTTACTTGAGCATGATATCCGCGTTGAAGATATAAGGCTTGAAGTCATTAAATTAACAGGCCAAAGTGTATTCCAAACAAATGTAGATGGATATACACCGCGGGCGAGAAACTGCCTTGAGCAAAGTGCACGAATTGCAAAAATGCTGGGATATGCTCAAATAGAACCAGAGCATATGATGTTGGCAATTTTAGAAGATGAGCATTCAACTGCATATGATTCCATTAATGCCATGATGATAGATTTGAATGAGCTAAAGCTTGAGTTTCGAAAGACTGCAGAATCAAGGTTAGAAGATACATTTACACCTCCAGAAGAAGTGATTATTGCCGATGTTAATAAAGAAAAAACTGGGATAAACAAAGCTCTAAAAAAGAGTACTAAAGATGATGATAAAGAAAAATTGATAGATAAGTATGGTAGGAATCTAATATCATTAGCAGCAGACAAAAGACTAGACCCTGTTATTGGTAGAGAACAAGAAATAAAAAGAATGATCCAAGTACTTTGTAGACGAACAAAGAACAATCCATGTCTTGTTGGAGATCCGGGTGTTGGAAAAACAGCAGTACTAGAAGGTCTTGCACATATGATCGTAGATGGTGAAGTGCCTGATCAGCTGCTTGGAAAGAAGATTATTTCCCTAAACATGGGACTTTTATTAGCAGGGACGAAATATAGAGGTGAGTTTGAGGAGCGATTAACAGGACTTCTTCAAGAAATTCAGTCCGATAATGATGTCCTCCTTTTTATTGATGAACTGCATACGATTATTGGTGCTGGTGGTGCAGAAGGCGCAATTGATGCATCAAACATTCTTAAACCAAGCCTTGCAAGAGGAGATATTCAAGTTATTGGTGCAACAACGTCTGGGGAGTATCAGAAGTATATCGAAAAGGACTCCGCTCTTGAGCGTCGATTCCAACCGATTCGTGTAAGTGAGCCATCGGTGGATGAAACAATCCTCATTTTGAAAGGTGTAAAGGAAAAGTACGAAGCACATCATCACGTATATATTCACGATAAAGCTATCCGCGCAGCTGTGGAATTGTCAGATCGTTATATAACTGATCGATTTTTGCCAGATAAAGCTGTAGATATTATAGACGAAGCTTGCTCAATGGTACGTATTAATGCAACTGGAGATCCAGCCCATGTTGAAGCCTTAGCAGAACAGTTAAAAGTTGTTCGTGAGGATAAGGAAATGGCAATTCATGCTATGGAATTTGAGAAAGCAGCACAACTCAGAGACCGTGAACGAGAGGTTATTGAACGTATTGAGATTGAACGAAACTTATATAGAGAAACATTAGAAGTGAATCTCACTGTGGATAGAGGTCATGTAGAGGCCATTGTATCTGAATGGACGGGTGTTCCTGTTGCTCGAATTGCTATGACCGAAAAGGAGCGTCTTGTTAATTTAGAAAAGCACCTTCATGAGAAGGTTGTAGGACAAATTGAAGCAGTTGAGCTGGTTTCAAAAGCCATCAGAAGATCAAGAGTTGGTCTTGCCAACCCTGGTAGACCGATTGGATCTTTTGTGTTTCTAGGGCCAACAGGTGTTGGGAAAACGGAACTTTCAAAAACACTTGCTGAAACATTATTTGGAGATGAATCCGCAATGATTCGTGTTGATATGTCTGAGTTTATGGAAAAACACAACGTGTCCAGATTAATTGGTTCTCCTCCAGGATATGTAGGTCACGAAGAAGGCGGACAGTTAACTGAAAAAGTAAGAAGACAGCCTTATGCCGTTGTGTTATTTGATGAAATAGAAAAGGCACATCCAGATGTATTTAATCTTTTACTACAGATCCTTGATGATGGTATATTAACGGATTCAAAAGGTCGAAATATAAACTTCAAAAATACTGTTATCATTATGACCTCAAATGTGGGTGTTGATAAAATTAAGAAACAGGCGTCAGTTGGCTTTGTTACAAATGAAGGCAGTGTTGACTATAAAGCTTATGAGAGTATGAAGGAGATTCTTCTTGAGGAGATGAAGCTAAGCTTTAGACCAGAGTTTATTAATCGTATCGACGACATTATAGTGTTCCATAAATTGAGTGAAGAGGATCTTGGTGAGATCTTGGAGATTCTTTTGATTGATTTTAAAAAGCGTCTTGATAAGCTGGGCGTTCAAATGAAAATTACGGATACACTTAAGAAAGTTATTTGCGAACAAGGATATAGTGAAACCTATGGTGCACGTCCACTAAAGCGAATGATGACAAAGTACATTGAGGACAAAATTTCCGAGGAAATATTACTAGGAAATGTTGAACAGGGTGATTTTATACGGCTTGACCATGTAGACAATAAAGTGACTGTAGAAAAAATGAAACCTGCTATGAATAGATAATTAGGTGTGAGGTGTAAAATTGGCAAAAACGAAATCTAAATTTGTGTGTCAGTCATGCGGGTATTCCTCTTTGAAATGGCTTGGGAAGTGTCCAGGCTGTAATGAGTGGGATACTTTCGTAGAAGAACTAGAAGCCCCGAAAACGGCACATAAAAACGAAAGCAAGACAATCAGTACGTCTTCAAAACCGCAGAAATTAAGTGATGTAACTTTTGAAAATGAAGATAGAACAAAAACAAATATTAGTGAACTCGACAGGGTTCTTGGTGGTGGCATTGTTAAAGGCTCCCTTGTTTTAGTAGGTGGCGATCCTGGTATTGGCAAGTCAACACTGCTTCTTCAGGTGGCAGACTTAATAGCCAAGCAAAATAAGACAGTTCTTTACGTGTCGGGTGAGGAATCAATTAAGCAGACAAAACTAAGGGCAGACCGACTGAAAGCGGGAAGTGATAACCTGTTAATTGTTGCTGAGAATAATTTAGATAGAATTCTCGCTCATATTGATCAGGTGAAGCCTGATCTACTTATCACGGATTCAATTCAGACAGTGTATCACCCCGAAGTGACATCTGCACCTGGCAGTGTGTCGCAGGTGCGTGAGGCCACTGGAATTTTAATGCGTGTGGCAAAGGGGATGGGAATAGCAACATTTATTGTTGGCCATGTTACTAAAAGTGGTTCTATAGCAGGTCCTAAGGTTCTTGAACATATGGTGGACACCGTACTTTATTTTGAAGGCGAAAAGCATAATGTTTACCGAATATTAAGAGCGGTAAAAAACCGTTTTGGTTCTACCAATGAAATTGGTATTTTTGAAATGAGTAATCGTGGTCTAATGGAGGTTCAAAACCCTTCGAACTTATTCCTTTCTAATAGACCTGAAGAAGCTCCAGGCTCTGTTGTAATAGCAGCTATGGAAGGTAGCCGCCCTGTACTTATTGAACTTCAGGCCCTTGTTTCTCAATCGAGTTTTGGAAATCCGAGAAGGATGGCAAATGGAGTGGACTATAATAGGGTTATTATGCTTATGGCTGTACTGGAAAAGCGAGTAGGCATGATGATTAGCGATCAAGATGGGTATGTAAATGTTGTAGGGGGAATGTCACTTGATGAACCTGCGGCTGATTTGGCAATAATTACAGCAATTGCCTCAAGCTTTAGGAATAAATCTGTGGATCCAAGCACCATGATTTTTGGTGAAGTTGGATTAACAGGTGAAATTCGAAGCGTTTCTCATGCGCAAAATAGATTAATTGAATCAAGTAAAATGGGCTTCAAGAAATGTGTTCTGCCAAAGGGCAACATTGATGGCCTAGAAATACCAGAGGGTGTTAAGGTATTCGGAATTGAGTCTGTTGAAGAAGCCTTTTCGATTCTCTTCGGGAGGTAGATGAGATGGCACTAAAACGCGCAATTGACAAAAAATTTAATGGACACATTGAAAATGCTTGCACCTGGATCGATTCACAGGGAAGGTTTAGACAATATTCTTAATGCGCGAACAGGTGCCTTGATTGTGTTTGGAAATGAAAAAGATATTCTAGACATAACAGACGGTGGATTTAATATTGACACAGACTTTTCACCAACACACTTGTATGAGCTTGCGAAAATGGACGGAGCAGTTCTTTTATCCTCAGATGGTAGAAAGATTCTCAAGGCGAATACTCAACTTAATCCAAATCCTAAAATTGAAACATTGGAGACTGGAACGCGACATAGAACCGCTGAGCGAGTAGCAAGGCAAACGGGACATTTGGTTGTATCAATATCTCAAAGAAGAAATATCATTACAATTTATAAAGCAGATATGAAGTATGTTTTTAGAGAAATAAACGTTTTATTGACTAAGGCGAATCAAGCCATTCAGACTCTTGAAAAGTACAGAAAGTCATTTGATGAAGCTGTTAAAGTACTAACCACACTGGAAATTGATGATCTTGTGACCCTTAATGATGTTTGTGTATGTATGATGCGTGCTGAAATACTTTTAAGAGTAACTGCAGAGATTGAAAGATATATAACAGAACTCGGCAGAGAGGGTCGACTTGTTGCCATGCAGATGGAAGAACTATCAGGTCCTGTAGATGGTGAACTCAAAAAAAACATTATCGAGGATTATAAAAAAAGAGGACCTCGATACAGAAGAGATATATCGCAGTTTGTGGGAGTTCTCCTCAGATGGTTTGCTTGACCCGATGAATATGGCAAAAGCCCTTGGATACATTACAAATTCTGATCTTTTAGACGCCCCAGTATTCACTAGAGGTTTTAGAGTTCTTTCAAGGGTTCCAAGACTACCAGCTGCCGTGATTTATAATATAATCCTACATTTTGATGATTTCCAAGACATACTTGTAGCAACCAATGACGAATTAGGTGAAGTAGAGGGTGTTGGTATGGTTCGAGCTAGAAATATTCGTGAGGGATTAAGACGTATTAGTGAAAGAAGTTTGATTGATTCTGGCAGATAAATAGCTAAGTTTATGATAAAGCAAAAGAGGATGCATAAGCATCCTCTTTTCTTATTTGTAATTATCAATAAAGATTGTATTTACCTAGTGTCTGAATTCTATCGTATTCTTTTAAGAATACATCATACATATTCACATCAGCCTTGTTACACATTGCTGCCAGATAAAACATCAAGTTGCCAATTTCGGATTCAATCTTTTCGCGGCAAACTGGGCAAAGTTCTCCAGTGAGTTCTGTATGACTGTGGTCTTTCAACTGGTCGTACACAGCATCTTCTGGTAGATCTTTAGCACAATTCGAAAGTTGCAAACACCCGCAAGTTGTGATCGATTTCGCGACCGCCCTATTTACTTTAGATGACGCCTCCGAAAACTTTGTGATGATATCGAGCAGGCTGACATGACGGATCAAATTTTCTTCGACGCTGTTTTGAAATTGATCGATAATTAAATCCTTCATGAGTATACCTCCCTTAATTTGGGTTGTCGCCTACCTCATTTTATCATAATACTCTGAAAATTTGAAGGTGATAAATATGATGAGAATGCTATTGTAAAGTTTCAGTGAATTTCACATTAATTTAGAGGGATAACAGTATTGACAACGAATATACCGCTGTGATAAAATATTCGATTAATTTGACCAAAACTGTATTTTTCTGCTATAATAGAAATACACTAGTTGACACAGGGAGGGAATATCATGTTTCAAATAGGCGATAAAGTGGTCTATCCGATGCATGGAGCAGGCATCATTGAAGGCGTTGAGGAAAAAGAAATACTTGGCGAAACACGAAAGTACTATGTGCTCCGGCTACCGCTTAAGAACATGAAAGTTCTTCTTCCGGTGGATAATATCGATCAGCTTGGTCTACGCACAATCATTTCCGCGGATCAAGTAAAAGGCGTATTCGGTGTCCTTGAAGAGGATATCTCAGCAATGCCCCAGAATTGGAACAGAAGATATCGTTCTAATATGGAAAAGGTAAAAAAGCGGTGATATCTACGAAGTGGCAGACGTCGTTCGGAACCTAATGTTGATGGACCGAGAAAAAGGACTTTCAACAGGCGAACGGAAAATGCTAACGAATTCAAAGCAGATACTGGTAAGTGAACTATGTCTTGCAAATGACAGCACTGAAAAGGAAATTCTTAAACTGATTGACGACGCACTAGACAGTTAGTGCCGAGAAATGATGAAGTAAGAGTAGCTTTAAATGAAAGTGCCTTCTGAGCCAGGTGGTTATGATTACTGCCGATTGATCAGAAGGCTTTTATTTTGCTCAAAAGAAGTCAGAATATGGATTTTATGAAAGTTAATTAAAAAAGGATTAAAATACTGTCATCTGTATTTCAATTTGAACTGTTTTTCGGTATAGTATTGCCATGGTTGTAAAATCCTGAAATCGAGTTATTTTGCGATTTTGGGGTATCTCTTAATTAAATAGTTGTACCGTTTCAGAAAGGAGGGAATTGAATGATCAAAAAAGTTATACGCGGCGTTTTAGCGCTTGCAGGTGGATCGGCAGGTTTAGCCTTTGGTCTAGTACTTGCACAAAGCCCGCAGATTATGAACTTACTTGGTGAAAACAGTGACACTGGACTTATACCTTTTATACTACCGCTCGCTATGGGCATCATTTTTGGATTTATTGTTTATTTGCTTGGACCGATGATTATCCGTTTAGGCGTTCGTTTGGCCAAGTACACAGAACTTGAGTTAGAAAAGATACCTACTAGTCAGGTAATAATAGGAACAGTTGGTCTTATTCCAGGCCTAATGATTGCATACTTGGTTAGCGATCTTTATAAGATCATACCAATCCCATTTGTAAGCCAAGCACTATCAGTGGTGACTTATATTTTCCTAGGGTATTTAGGTGTAAGCATCGCAACAAGGAATCTGACAGATATGTCAAGATTGCCAGACATTTTCAAAAAGCAGTCGGAAGCGCTTGATAAAACGGCGTCTAAAAGAAAATCAGGTGCAATGCCTAAGATTCTTGATACGAGTGTTATTATTGATGGTCGCATCTCGGATATCAGTAAAACAGGCTTTGTAGAAGGTCCGATTGTTATTCCTGAGTTTGTTCTGGAAGAGTTAAGACATATTGCAGATTCGTCAGACGCTCTTAAACGTAATAGAGGTCGACGTGGTCTAGATATTCTTAAAGTTATTCAGCAGGATCTTGCTGTGGAAGTTCAAATTACAGATGCTGATTTTGATGATGTGGCTGAGGTTGATGTGAAGTTACTTAAACTGGCACAGAAAATTGATGGAGTGGTTGTAACGAACGACTATAACTTGAACAAGGTTGCAGACCTTCAGGGTGTGCCTGTTCTAAATATCAATGAACTTGCCAATGCGGTGAAACCTGTTGTACTTCCTGGTGAGGAAATGGTTGTAACTATAATTAAAGAAGGTAAAGAATCCAATCAAGGGGTTGCATACCTTGATGATGGTACAATGATCGTAGTGGAAGGTGGAAGAAAATTCATCAACCAAACGAAACAAGTTATTGTGACAAGTGTTCTTCAAACGGCTGCAGGCAGAATGATTTTTGCAAAACCAGCATAATAGATTTAGTGAATCAAATTTGAATGAACAATCCAAATTCAAAGAAAATAAAAGTGTATAATCCAGAAGTTAAAGGTGCCGATGGGCACCTTTTTTATATAATCATCCTAGTTTCATCTGTCTATGATATACACAGTTGTGCTAAAATGTGAATGAGGTGAGAGCATGAGTAGTGTTGTGGCAATTATACCAGCGGCAGGTAGTGGAAAACGAATGAAACAGTCCGTGAACAAACAGTTCTTAGAGATTAATGGTCAAACTATCATTGAAAGAACTTTAAGGGCTTTTGAGGAATCTAAAAAAGGTACATGCGGTTATTGTTGTGACAAAGAGCACTGAAATAGATACCGTTAATCAACTCATCAGCTCTAAAAACTTTAAGAAGGTAAGGTCTGTAGTCGAAGGTGGGGCTGAAAGACAAGATTCTATATATAACGGTCTAAAAATGACTTCAGATCAAGATCGCTGGGTTTTAGTTCATGATGGAGCAAGACCGTTCATTACATCAGAAATGATTGATGATATGGTTGACGATTTGGTAAATAGAAACAATGAGTTAATAGATGAGGAAGAATCAGTAATTATGGCTGTGCCTTCTAAAGATACAATTAAACGCGTTGAAGGAGACCGTGTGGCACAGACTTTAAATAGAGCTGAGCTCTGGAATGTTCAAACACCACAAGGGTTTTCAAGGAAACTTTTAATGAAAGCGTATGAGAAAGCAAAACGTGAAGGCTTTACTGGTACGGATGACGCCTCCCTTGTTGAGTGGATGGGATATAAGGTCCATGTGCATATGGGGTCATATGAGAATATTAAGGTGACAACACCAGATGATATATACCTTGGAGAAGCTATATTGAAAAAGAGAGGAGTAGTCTAATGCGAATTGGTATTGGATATGATGTACATAAACTGGTTGAAGAACGTGATCTCATTCTTGGTGGAGTGAAGATTCCATATGAGAAAGGGCTTTTAGGTCACTCGGATGCAGATGTCTTGGTCCATGCTGTTATGGATGCACTTCTAGGTGCTGGAGCCTAGGGGATATAGGAAAGCACTTCCCAGACTCAGACAATGCGTTTAAGGGGATTTCGAGTATTGAGTTAATGAAAGAAGTTGCAGTAATTTTAAGTGACAATGGTTATAAGATTGGAAATATCGATGCAACAGTGATTGCACAAAGTCCAAAGCTTGCACCTTATATAACGGATATGAGAAAAAATATGGCGCGAGCCTAGACATTGATGTTGATAGAATCGGCGTAAAAGCGACAACAACTGAAAAACTTGGCTTTGCAGGCAGGGGCGAAGGGATCGCTTCTGAAGCAGCAGCCTTATCCATAAGAAATAGAATTCTCTCTAACAGATACAATGTAAGACTCTACAGATGATTAGAATGCCATTGACAACCGGTCGGCAATTCTATATATTAGATTCATCAGAATACAACTGGCTATGAAGAAGACCAGTAAACAGAGACCGATCCATAGAGAGTGAAATCCATTGGCTGAAAGATTTCGTGTTGCAGGACTGTTGAACCTCCTTCGGAGCTCATGAAAACCATGCGGTTAGACCCGTTATCGTCTATATAAGTGAACCCAATTGGGTTAATTAGAGTGGTACCGCGACCTTTCGTCTCTATCGAATAAGATAGAAACTAAAGGTCTTTTTATTTTGAACGATAAATTTTCCGCTATACTGCGTTGCTGCACAAAACTGATTCTAGTCACGTACGTTTGTACGCTCCAATAATCACTTTTGTTTGCGCCTTGTCTAACGAAAAAATTGCCACGCTCAAAACAGTTATATATTTTAAAAAAATGTGAATTTTAAAGCTGAAACGCCTTGGATAGAATAGGAGTGAGAGAGCATGAGAATGAACCGTATGTATATGCCTACTTTAAGAGAGGTGCCTTCAGAGGCAGAACTGCCAAGTCATCAGCTATTACTAAGAGCAGGCATGATCAGAAAGCTGGTTGCAGGTGTATATTCCTTCCTGCCACTAGGCTATAGAGTGTTTAGAAAAGTAGAGCAGATAGTTCGTGAAGAAATGGATGGTATTGCAGGACAAGAAGTATTAATGTCTGCTATCCAACCGAAAGAGCTTTGGGAAGAGTCTGGTCGTTGGGCAAAATTCGGCCCAGAAATGTTCCGACTGAATGACCGTAATGGACGTGACTTCTGTCTTGGACCAACACACGAAGAGATCTTCACAGATCTAATTAAGAACGAAGTGAAGTCTTACAAGCAGCTTCCTTTAAACCTATACCAAATCCAAACAAAGTATAGAGATGAAAAACGTCCTCGTTTTGGTCTTATTCGTGCACGTGAATTTGTTATGAAGGATGCATACACTTTTGACAAAGATAGAGAAGGTATGGTTGAGTCTTACGAAATCATGTGGGGTGCATATGAAAGAGCATTTGAACGCTGTGGCCTAAAGTTCAAAGTTGTTCAAGGTGATGCAGGTGCAATGGGTGATGGTGTATCACACGAATTTATCGCACTTTCAGAATATGGTGAGAGCTTTATCGCTTACTGTGATGACTGTGATTATGCGGCAACAGATGAAAAAGCAGAAGTTGTTTATGAAGTTGCTAACAAAGAAGCAAAGGAAATGGAGAAAGTTCTAACTCCAGACGCTAAGACGATCGAAGACCTTGAAACATTCTTTAAAATGGGTCCAGAAGCATTTGTTAAGACACTACTATATAAAGCTGACGAGGAAATTGTAGCCGTGATGATCCCTGGTGATCGTGAGCTGAATGAAATCAAGCTGGTTAACGCTATAGGATGTGCAGAACATGAACTTGAAATTGCATCTGAAGAAGATGTGAAAAAAAGCAACAGGAAGTGAAGTTGGATTTGCAGGTCCAATTGGTCTACATGAAAACATTCGCCTTCTAGTTGATGAACGCGTTACAAAGATGAACAGCATGATTGTTGGGGCGAATGAAACAGACTACCACTTGGTAAACGTTGCATATGGCAGAGATTTTGACGCTGAAGTTGCCGGCGACCTACTAATGGTTGTAGAAGGTGATAAGTGCCCAACATGTGGCAAGCCACTAATGATGGATAAGGGTATTGAAGTGGGCAACATATTCCAACTTCAACTTAAGTACTCTCAAGCGCTTAACCTACAATACCTTGATGAAAACGGCAAGAGCCAATATGTATGGATGGGCTCTCATGGTATTGGTATTTCAAGAACTATGGCAGCGATTATTGAGCAGTACTACGATGAAAGTGGCATTAAATGGCCACTAACAGTTGCACCTTACCATGTTGTAGTGACAGTGGTTGACGCTAAAAAATCAGACCAGATGGAACTTGGTGAAAAACTATACGCAGACCTTAAGAAGCGTGGTGTTGAAGTTGTTTTAGATGACCGTAAAGAGCGTGCAGGCGTTAAATTC
>JDSF01000349.1_pt1 | contig 20291 bp, 14 predicted proteins | sample 199441 | NCBI WGS metagenome assembly JDSF01 (sample SAMN02592751, study PRJNA231836) | bioreactor metagenome | isolation source: continuous culture bioreactor denitrification-DNRA | place: Germany: Bremen
CTCAGGGTGGAACCATCGTTCTTGATGAGATTTCAGAGCTTCCACTGCATCTACAATCAAAACTACTCGGTGTCATTCAGGATAAGTCATTTTACCGCGTTGGAGGTCGACAGCTGAAAGATGTTGATATTCGCCTGATCGCAGCGACCAACAAAAACCTGACAGATCTGGTCAATGATGGTCAATTTCGTGAAGATCTCTTTTATCGCCTCAGCGTTGTTCCGATCCTACTCCCTCCATTACGCGAACGTCAGGAAGACATCCCTCCACTCATTCAACACTTCACTGAAAAGTACAACAGCAAATACAACAGCTATAAAACTTTTTCTGAAAGCTTCATCTGTCATATGATGAACATGCCGTGGAAGGGCAATATACGTGAACTGGAAAATGCTGTTGAACGTAGCATTGTCACAACATCAAGCGAATTAATCACTTGGGACAAAACACAGTTCAGAGAAGCTGGGAGCATCCTACCGAACGGTGTCAGCCTCAAAAAACTACTCGCTGAGCAAGAGCGTGAGATCCTTCTTAAAGCAAAGAAACAACACCGCACAACCCGCAATATAGCGAGCGCCCTGGGAATCAGCCAAGCCAGTGCCGCACGGAAATTAAAACAGATCAACGATTTGGATCCGAGCGTATCGGGCAACAAGCAGCCGGTCTCGTAAAAATAGCACATCAATAAATCGAACAGCTTTTCTGTCAAAAGCACTCATCATCGCCATAAACATATAGTGGTCATACCATTTTCAACAATGAATATGCATCATTTCCCCTCCCAGCAGCATCAACTTTAGGCCCTCAGTAAAAACCATTAAACATATGTTATCACTAGATAAATTGGTAAATAGTCATTCAACTAAGACACAAGAGATATTTTATTCCAGAATTGGTAGAACATCTTTATGAATTTACTATTGACATTGGTCATACCTTTAACCTAACCTGCTTGGCACATACAATTAGATGAGAGATGCTTTTTACCAGTCGCCGTTATATTGACAAGCCATCAATCAAAGGACACAGGGACCAATAATGAACACAGCAATTTCGTTACTGCCGATTCTCCTTCTCATTTATCTGATGACCAAAAAGAACAGCATGCCTTCATTTAAAGCATTACCACTGATGGCATTACTGCTCTACTTTTTGAAAATGGGTTATTTCAATGTTGAAGCGAACCTGATCAACGCAACTGTCGTCAATGGTCTCCTGACTGCCCTGGTCCCGATATCTATCGTATGGGGTGCAATCCTTCTGTTTAAAACCATGGAAGCAACCGGTGCGATGGACACGATCCGAACCTGGTTAAACAGTGTCACAACCAACAAAGTCGCGATCGCAATGATCGTCGGCTGGGCCTTCGCATTTTTAATTGAGGGCGCAAGCGGATTCGGAACACCAGCAGCAATCGCCGCACCTATTTTAGTCGGACTGGGATTTCAGCCAATACGAGTCGCTATTCTGTGCCTGATTATGAATAGTGTTCCTGTCCACTTTGGTGCTGTCGGTACTCCTGGGTGGTTCGGGCTAGGACAACTTCCAGGGATAGGGCCGGACCAACTGCTTGAAATCGGCTTTAATGCGGCCATCATGCACAGCTTTGCGGCCCTGGTTATTCCGGTTATCGCTTTGACATTTGCCCTTTCGTTTAAAGAAGTCAAACGTAACATTATTTACGTTTACCTCAGCATTTTGAGCTGTATCATTCCCTATCTCCTGGCTGCAAGCATCGATTACGAGTTCCCATCAGTTGTTGCCGGCGCCATTGGCTTAGCTCTCTCTGTCTTCCTCGCGAAAAAAGGTATTGGACTCTCTAAAGAAGACACTGAAGAATTGGAAGAAAAAAGAACTGTCTCCCTGCCAGTCTTAGTCAAAGCGACCTTTCCTCTCTGGGGAACCGTTATTGTCCTGCTCGCAACCCGAATCAAGCAGCTTGGAATTAAACCACTCCTGGTTGGTAAAGACGCACTTTTCGAGATGTCATTCGGAAGCCTCGGTGACTTTGCCGTCAGCAAGTCCCTGGTTATCTCTATCAGCAATATTTTTGGAACCTCGACGGCATGGAAATATGCAACCCTATACATCCCGTGTTTGATTCCATTCGTGATTATTTCAGCCTTTGCTTTCATCATTTTCAAAACAGAACATTCTGTCGCCAGAGAAACCGTAACGAAATCTCTCGTCCAAATGCAGAAACCTGTCATTGCTCTCCTTGGCGCTCTGGTCTTCGTCAAACTCCTGATGCTCGGCACCCCTGAAGTTGAAGCCAATACCATCATCATAGGAAAATCACTGGCCAGCTCAATTGGGTCGCAATGGCAATTTTTTGCCTCATATTTAGGAGCTCTGGGTGCCTTCTTCTCCGGATCTAATACAGTGTCCAACCTCACTTTTGGTGGCATCCAACTCTCGATTGCAAAAGAGCTGGGCTTGAACCCAATAACGATCCTCAGTATGCAATCTGTGGGGGGTGGCATGGGTAACATGACTTGTATCCACAATATTGTCGCAGTCTGTTCCGTACTCGGGATTACTGCCAGCGAAGGCTTTATCCTTAAACGAACCATCATCCCGATGATCATCTATGGAGCCATTGTTGGAGCCGTCGGATTCTTCCTGATGGCACTGGCATAAGATCTTCGCAACACAAACAATTTTCAAAAAGAATGAGGCACACAATGATCGATAAAAACATACTCAAGCAGTTCAAGAATATTGTTGGAGCAAATAATTATTGGGATCAACCGACCGATCTCGCTCTATATGCATTTGACTCTTCGGTAGAAAAACCGGTTCTGCCAGAGGTTGTCGTCCGTCCGGCGAACAATGATGAAGTCGCTGCAACATGTAAGCTTTGCAATGACAATGGCATTCCACTGATCACCCGAGGAGCGGGGACAAACCTTGCTGGCGGGACGATACCAGTGACCGGTGGCTGCGTCATGGTTATGACCAAATTAAATCAAATTCTAGAGATCAACGTTGAAGATATGTACGCCGTTGTTCAGGCTGGAGCAATCACCCTTGACGTTGCCACTGCTGTTGCAGCAAAGGGCCTCTTTTATCCTCCAGATCCGGGCAGTCAAAAAATGTCCACAATCGGCGGCAACGTTGCAGAAAATGCTGGCGGCCTGCGCGGGCTCAAATATGGCGTCACCAAAGATTACCTCATGGGCGTCACCTTCTGTGACATGCAGGGAAATATCGTCAAAGGTGGGGGAAAAACTGTCAAGCTCTGTACCGGTTACAATTTAACAGGCCTCATGTGTCAATCAGAAGGAACCCTGGGAGTCGTGACAGAGGTCATCCTTAAGCTTGTTCCACCACCAAAAGCTTCTCGTGCCATGCTCGTCTCATTTCCAAATATTATTGATGCGGGAAAATGTGTCTCTGCAATTATCACCAACCATGTTCTTCCATGCACACTTGAATTGATGGACAACTTCACCATTAAAACTGTCCACGAAGCGACCGGTGCAGATTTACCGACCGACGCTGCAGCGCTGCTGTTGATTGAAGTTGATGGCCACCCCGCTCAAGTTGAAGATGACTATCAAACCGTTCTGAAGGTCAGCAAAGAGAACAATGGTGACGTCAAAGTTGCGAATACTGCGGAAGAGAAGGAAGCCCTCTGGGAAGGACGCCGTAAAGCACTCTCTTCCCTGGCTCGTTCACGCCCGACCCTGGTTCTGGAAGATGCTACCGTGCCTCGCAGTAAAATCCCTGCCATGCTGCAGGCTCTGGAAGAAATTAAGGTTAAACACAACGTCACCATTGGCACCTTCGGCCACGCTGGAGATGGAAACCTGCATCCAACCATCCTCTGCGACAAACGGGACAGTGCGGAAATGGAGCGCGTCCACAAGGCTGTTGATGACATCTTTGCAATCGCTCTTGAGCTTGATGGAACCTGCAGTGGTGAACATGGCATCGGTATTGCCAAAGCCAAATATATGGTTGATGAAGTCGGCGTAGGTACGATCAACTATATGAAACAACTCAAAAAAGGTATCGATCCTGATAATCTTTTAAACCCAACAAAAATGGGGTTATAAATCATGAGTGTCGTAGAGAAGGTCGTTAAAGAACTCAAGGAACTCGAAGAACTACTCGTCCAATGCAGTCGCTGCGGCACTTGTCAATCTGTCTGTCCACTCTACAAAAAGGACCTGAATGAGTCGTCTGTTGCCAGAGGAAAAATGTATCTGCTCGACGCCTTAATCGAAGGACAGATCGACAAGGCAGATGAGATTTTCAAGTTTATTGACTATTGCATCCTGTGCGGTCGTTGTAAGCGTGAGTGCCCCAGCGATGTCAAGACAGATGAAATATTCCTGCGAGCCAAGGGCATCTTACGTCAGGTGAAGAAAATGCCCATGTGGCAGAAGGCCGTGCTGAAGTTTGCCATGGGTCAACCTAAAATGCTTGCAGCCATGTCCCCCCTTTTTCACATGGGACTACGAGTCGGAACAAAAAAGATCGATGATGGTATTTTCAAACCACACGATATATATAAACCGCTCATCGGTGCCATGAACAAGCGTCACATCATCGATATGCCATCTGAGCCGTTCACTAAAAAATATGGCGGGTTCAATCAGGCTGAAAATGAGAAAATGCGGGTCATCTTCTACCCTGGATGTGCTGTGACACTGATCTATACCCATTGGGGGGAAGCAATCGTCGAAACATTGCTGCACCACGGCGTTTCCGTCTACGTTCCAAAGACGAACAAATGCTGTGGCATCCCGGCAGCAACCATGGGCGAGATGGGAATTTATCGCCAGCAAGCCAATGACAATTTCGACTATTTTGAAACAATTGACGATGCCGAGTATATCGTGACCTGCTGCCCAACCTGCGAGTATGGCTTCGGAAGCAATGCAGAACGTGAAACAGGACGTGAGCTCAGCAAAAAGACTGTTGATATCGTCATTTTCCTCAGCGAAATTCTAAATGCTGACTTGCCCAAAGGGATCAAGCTTGACGGTAAAACCACCCTGCATATTCCTTGTCATTATGATCACTCAAAGGATGCTGTTCTGAAAAAGTTTATCACTGAACATTTTGACACCGAGTTCACCGATCTGAAAAACAATAGCTGTTGTGGTTTTGGGGGGACATTCAGCATCAAAAACTATCCCCACACCAAAGAGATCAGTGCAAAAAAAGCCGATGAGATCAAAGAGGAAAACTACAGCAACCTCTTCACTGCCTGCCCTGGCTGTGCGATGAACCTAACCGATGCCAACATGACAGCGAAGACAAACGTCAAGGCGGGTCATCCGATTGTGGCTCTCTACGAGCAGACAATTAAAGCAAAAGCACAAAAAGCTTCTGTCTAGCGTGGTGCCAGGCTCGCTAAGCTGAAGCAACAAAAAAGCCGACTGTTTCTGCAGTCGGCTTTTTATTCCCATCAAAGTCATAATACTCTTTCTCATAACCACGGCATTACATTCAATTAATTTATGTTATAATGACACAATTCAAGCCATCTCTACGATCGTTGAGATGGCTTGCGTAGCCACATCGAGGAGGGGCAGAAGTGAGTGTCGTAGACACAATCCTCACAACTATGATTTCCGCAAAACTATTTCCAAAAGCTAATAAATGAAATTGTTTCACGGATCAATTCGAAAAAAATTGGTTATCCTTGTTCTTCTGGCAACAATGCCCGTATTTCTCGTTCTTATAGGCACGGAACTGTTGAACAGGAACAATGCTGTTGAGCTCGCTGAAAAAGATACAGCTCTCTACCTCAGTGGCTTTGCTGAAATCCAGAGGCGGATAACAAACTCCACCCAAACGCTTTTGCGCACTGTCGCCTCCATGCCTGATATTTGCAGCTTAGACGTCGAAAAATCACGCATTATCCTCTCAACGCTTCTGGAAACCAATCCAATCTACACAAATGCCATCCTCGTAGATCTCAAAGGTGATGTTATTGCTGCAGGAAAAAATCACGACCGTGCCATAAAGATGAATTTCGGAGAGCGTAAACAGTTTAAAGACGCGATTAGTTCCAGCGGGTTTTCTTCAGGTGAATTTGTTGTCGGTAAGACGTCAAAGAAGGCAATCTTTCCTTTCGGGATGGCCGTACAAAACAAACAGGGAGAATTAGCAGGCGCAATCATCATCGGCATTAATCTGACCCATTACAGCGAATTATTCAAAAGTGGAGACTACCCTCAGGATACATTTTTTGGCCTCTGTGATCGCAATGGCATCCGTCTACTCCGCCACCCAATCACGGAAAAAAGTGTCATCGGCGAACCCATCAAGGACAAAGTCTACGAAGCCGCATCGACAATCGGAAGCAAAGGAAGTGTCTCAGCTCTTGCATCGGATGGGAAAAAACGCATCATAGCTTTTGAGCCGTTACGACTCACAGAGGGTGGCGATGTTTATATGTATATGTTCATGGGATTTGATTATGAGCAATTGCAGAAAAATGCCCATTCCATCTTACATCGACTCATCATCACGACTTTACTGTCTCTCGCCCTGGCCCTTTTGATTGCATGGTTCATTGGTGGCAGAAGCATCACTCAGCTGATTGAAAAACTTTCTCTGGGAACCAGAAAAGTCAGTCGGGGTGAAAAGTATGTTACCAGCCATATCGATTACAACGATGGCGAAATCGGTGATTTAGCCCTTTGTTTTGACAATATGGTCAAGATTATCCGACAACGTGAGGAAGAACTTGAGACCAGCGAGCAGCGTTTTCGTGAAATCATTGAAGAGGTTTCAGCAATATCGATCCAGGGTTATAACGAAAAAAGAATCGTTACCTTCTGGAATAATGCCAGTGAAACCCTCTATGGCTACTCTAAGAGAGAAGCAATGGGTGCAAAATTAGATTATTTGATTATCCCTGAAACCTTGCAAGAAAACGTTCGAGAACGCCACACCAAGTGGCTGAAGGAAGGAATTAAAAGGCCATCAGAGGAACGCCTTCTGATCGATAAGCAGGGTCGTGATATCCCAGTTTTTCTTCTTATGTTATGCAGGAAACACAGTTGGGTAAAGAATTTTTTAATCTGGATATCGACCTGACACCCATTCGTGCGGCTGAAGCGGAAAAAAATGAACTAGTCTCACAGTTAAATCAAGCACAGAAGATGGATGTCATCGGTCAATTGGCTGGTGGCATTGCCCATGATTTCAACAATATGCTAGGTGCTATTTTGAATTCAGGGGAACTCCTATCGAAATACCTCCCAGAGCATCCAAAAGCTCAAAAGTATCATAACCTTATTGTTCAGTCGGCGAAAAGAGCAGCAGACCTGACTGGCAAGTTACTTGCTTTTTCCCGGACCTCGAGCAAGGCATCGGCAACAGTTGATATTCACACCATCATCAATGAAACCATAACCATCCTTAAAAATACCATTGACCGACGCATCAAGATCAAAAGTGACCTGAAGGCCATTCCAAGCGTAATTGAAGGAGACGCTTCACAGCTGCAAAGCGCATTATTAAATCTAGGGATCAATAGCTCTCAGGCCATAATGAGCGGTGGAACTCTTGAGTTTTCGTCCTCTTTGATAGAAATAGACTCAACATTCTGTGAACAGTCGATATTTGATCTTCAGCCGGGTTGTTATCTGGAAATTAAAGTCAGCGATAATGGCTGTGGTATCCCTGATGAAAATCGTGACAAAATTTTCGATCCATTTTTCACGACAAAAGAGCAGGGAGAAGGAACCGGATTAGGGCTATCAGCAGTCTACAGGACGATCAAACAACATGCAGGGAGCATAAGAGTTTCAAGCGAATTGAATGTTGGCACTACATTCGATATTTTGCTTCCCCTAGCAGACAAAAAAGTCACTGCTGAGGCACAGACTCAAGCCCTTATCAACGGAGAAGGAACCATTCTGGTCGTTGATGACGAAGAAAATATGCGTGTCACGGCGAGTGCCATTCTGGAAGATCTTGGCTACACAGTCATTCAGGCAAAAAATGGTAAAGAAGCGGTTTCCATCTTCAAGACATGCGACACGTCAATCGATCTTGTGCTGTTGGATATGACGATGCCTGTCATGAACGGAAAAGATTGCTTTAATGCTCTTCTGCTGCTGAACCCTCAGGTACGTGTACTGGTCTCCTCTGGGTTTATTGTCGAAAAAGACCTTATGGAAATGCAAAAGCGGGGTCTTAAAGGTTTCATCCGCAAACCATATTTGAGAGAACCATTAAGTCAAATTATCCATGAGGCTTTGCATTAGCGCTGATCGTGCAGTGAAGAGTGTGATCAAAGGATAAAGGCTCTATCCATTCAAGAAGATAGAGCCTTTAGGGTTAGCTTTCCTTATAAAGTTTAAGCCCGTTAGATCTTTTCATTCAGACACATGAGCGCAAGACCTTATGTGAGGCGTCAATGGTCCTGTCCAGGTCTTCCAAACTGTGAGCAGCACTCATAAAACCGGCCTCAAACTGTGATGGCCCCATATTAATTCCCTCAGCAAGCATGCCATTGAAATAGCGAGCGAACAGGTCGGTATCGCTTTGAAGAGCCTCTGAAAAATTATTCACCGATTCCGAATTAAAGAACAACGTAAACATGCCACCAACCCGCTGCCAAGAAGTTGCAATGGGAATGTCAGCAATGGCATTAAGTAGCCCCTTTTCCAGGTAGGCACTCTTCTCTTCAATCTGATCGTAAAAGCCCTCTTCCTTAATCAGCTGAAGAGTTGCAATACCGGCACTCATCGCCAGAGGGTTCCCTGATAAAGTTCCGGCTTGATAAACATCACCCACAGGAGAAAGATAATTCATAATCTCTTGCTTACCACCAAAAGCCCCCACAGGAAGACCGCCTCCGATGATTTTCCCGAGCGTCACCAGATCACCATACACACCAAATCGTTCTTGAGCACCTCCATAGGCAACACGGAACCCAGTCATCACCTCATCGATAATCAGTACGATGCTGTTCTGGTCACAAAGGTCACGCAACCCTTGTAAAAATCCTGGAGCCGGTGGGATACACCCCATATTGCCAGCAATAGGTTCAACGATAATACAGGCAATATCCTCTTGATATTCATTGATTAAAGCAGAAACACTGGTCAAATCATTATAAATTGCTGTGAGTGTATGTTTGGCAAAATCAGCAGGGACGCCGGGAGAGGTCGGCTCCCCTTGCATGGCTAAACCACTTCCCGCTTTAACCAGCAAACTATCAGCATGGCCATGATAGCAACCTTCAAACTTAAGGATTTTATCACGCCCGGTATAACCGCGAGCCAGACGGATAGCACTCATGGTGGCTTCCGTTCCAGAAGAGACCATCCGGACTTGTTCAATATTAGGGTAAGCATCACAAACAAGATCGGCGAGTTGAATTTCGCCCTCGGTTGGTGCACCAAAAGAAGCCCCGGAGGCCGCCGCAGATTGAATTGCAGCAACAACCTTGGGGTGGCAGTGCCCAAGGATCATCGGCCCCCAGGAACCGACATAATCGATATAAGCATTCCCATCGACATCAAAAACATGACTGCCCTCTCCCCGCTTTATAAACAGTGGATTTCCACCAACAGAATTATAAGCTCTGACGGGGCTGTTAACACCGCCGGGGATCAATTTTTTAGCGCGACTGAAAAGTTCTGCAGATTGTTCTCTTTGCATCGTCAATTCCTTTATCCTTCCGCCTTATCGATGCGCACAATTGAGTGCCCATTCAGAAATACTGAATGGGCACCATGTCCGTTTTAGTTTGGAAACGAGTCATACTCAACAATAATGATAGAAAAATATATGGTTTCCGGGAATCATTTTAGTTGTCCAGGATACCCTCTAACTCGGGCTCAAAAATATCCCAAACTCGCGTCGCCAATTGATCAAGAAATTCTGGACCAGTAATATTGGTTAATTTAATATTGGGATTAGGATCCTTAATCACTTCGGCCGGAATACAAAATTCATCCTTAGTGTAGCCTTGGCGCAGCTCAAGAGCCAATCCGCGCAAAAACGCCCTGCGCACAGCGGCACGAATTTCGTCAGTTGAGATATCAAGATTAAATTCACTCTTGAGACAATCAACCACCATCTGCGTTCCAATCCCCTTGGCAATATCAAAAAACTTGCACAACCCGATCATATCAAAACCAACGATATGCAGCTTATCTTCCGTGATCCCCTGCACCCAAGAGTCAAGATCGGTTTTCCCTTCACGAGTCAGCATGCCATAGGTTCCCATCGACATATGACCACCGGCAATCGCCCAGGCGTAACCCGGATTTGTTTCTGGCTGATAGGCAGGGATTTCCAGCCCTTTAACATGGTAGGCATAGTCGGTTTCACCCAACTGCTCAGAAAAACGCATCGACCCTTGACCGATCTCTGGCAACAGACCTTCTCCGGCCTGGATGATTAATTCACGGGCTTTTTCATAATCACCAAAAGTCGCGCCGTTTAGAACTGGCGATTCGGGATGTCGTTCATTATAAGCCATGACGTAGGAAATGGTGACTCCGAGGGAAATGGAATCCATTCCATAGTTGTCACCAAGCTGAATGAGCCGGGCTGCTTGGCCAGCGTCATGAATTCCGATATTTGTACCGAGCAGATTCAAAGGTTCATAGTCAAACTTCGCCAGAAATTCTCCTTGGCTGCCATCCTCATTTTTATCTGAAATATTATTGTGGCAGGTGATCCCGCAACGGAAACACGCTTCAGTTTTAATGTGGTAGTCCGGTTCTACATTTTCCCGGAACAGTTTTTCAGGGATGTCATTTCCCTGGGGACGAAAGTTATTATATGGAACGGCATGAAAAGCCTGCAGAACATCGTAAGCAGCCCAGGTTCCACCGCCGCCGCCACGACTGATTGGTTGAATCCTGGCGGAGCCCCCCCTTTAACAACATTGATATTGACCTTCTTGACCGCATCACTGACCTTACTGATTTTGTCACTACTCTGAGCAACCAGAGCCAGGATATTTTTATATCCCATCAAAGAGCCCATCCCACCCCGTCCGGCAAAGCGGCATTTATCCTCTTTCGATTTAAGCTGGTTCTCCGTCGACAGAGCCACAGCCCCCATATAGTTGTTCTGCCAATTTTCTCCTGCCTGGCCGATAGCGGCAAAGTGGGCCGCAGGGTAATCCTTTTGCAGGGTCATAATCTTATCGTGAGTTGACAGCCCAAGCAGGTGAGCAGCATCTTTAAGCTCAACGACAGGTCCTGTCCCAGATTCACGGATAACAGCATAGACGGGTTTTTCCGAGCGGTTCTCAAAAATCAGCTCATCCAACCCAGTCCACTTAAACTTTGCCCCGAACTTGCCACTTCCGGTGGCCCACATTGCAGCAGGCAAGCCCTTTTTTGAGCCCTTAATGGGACTGTATCCTGAAAAATAGGTCCGCATAGCGGTCATAGCACTGGAACCGGTCAGCAAACCGGTGTTGACGATCAATGGGTTTTCATCACAGTAAGCATGATTGATGTTACGTTGTGCCAAATCCTGAAAAGAGCGTCCAAAACCACCGAGAACATCTTCGAGATTACGACAAGGAACATCAGCAAATGACGTCTCACCGCTTTGCAGATCGACCGTGCAACGCTTGTAATAAATCAACTGCGGCTGAGCAGCAGCGTCAGTCGTTTCGATTTTCATATCTCTACTCCCTCTACAATCAATAAGTTACAGACTTAAAGCCATCAACCGCCACCAAGAATCGGTAGCAAAGCAATAGTATCACCTTCGTTAACAATGTCATCGATGCGTGAGTGAACACCATTAATCAGGACAGTGCCTAACGCACGCCTTGGAATGTGCAACTGTTCAATGATTTTCTCAGCTGTTATCCCCGCAGGGTACTCTCCATCTTGCTCTTTAAAACGATCAACGCGAAAGGCACCGATCAATTTGACTTTAATCTGCATCAAAATCCTCCGTCAGCTTAAAGAGGTCCCATTTGTCCTAAATGCCCTTCGACCATTTCCATAAAAGATGCTTCTTCATTGCTTTTGTAAACTAATGACGACGCAACTTCGCTGGCAAGGATCGCGTACTTTATTTTCTCTGGTAGAGCATCGATCCGATTGCGGAACTTACCTAGTTTACCAATCAAACGAGGCATATGCAGCAAAATTGCTTTTCGGTAAAGCGGCTTTGCACATAATTGAGGATTCTCCTGAAAAAAACGGAACAATCTCGCATAGTGGCTGTTAATTTCCTGACTGATCGCAGCAGAGACTTCAGTATAGAGCATCTCGGGGTGACTCTTAATGCGCTTGAAAATAAGCTCCGCTTCGTCTTCGGCGCGACGGTTGAGAATATCGACAACATCTGCGACGTACTGTTTCTTATGAGTTAAAAACTCTCTGTCTGTCATCATCAAATTGGCAATAATTTCGTACGAAGAGGAAATAACCCCACATTTGTTGGCTGAGGCATCGCGCAAAATAATAATGCCTCGCTTTTGCAGCTCAATTCTAGCCTCGGGAGTAATAAATGAGTTCGCCCCCTCAACAATAATCTTAGCCGTTGGCTGACCAGTGTTGTCACAAAAGCGCTCACAGTTATTGATATCCAGGGTTTCTGGTCTTCCTCCGGCAGGAATAAACAGATCCGCGTGGATATTAAAAATCAGGCTATTGTACTCCCGATAAAAATCATCATTTGTCACCCACTGTTCATCGAGCCCACTCTCTGTGCAGACAACTTTTTTAAACAGCTTACGCAGACCATCCTGACGGGTCTTATTACGATAAAGAATAAAACCACCGGCGTGTAGCGCTTCAGGATCATAAGCTTCAATATCATCCTGTAAAACAATATCAGCGAGAGCCTTATGATCGGCCCCCTGCGGGTCATAAAAAGCTCCGGTACCATCGACAATCAGACATATTTTAACCTGAGGACAACGCTTCAGCATCAAATCCATGGCATTTCCTGCGACATCACCATTGGGGCCTCCTGTCAATTTGACAGTGAAGCTATCCTTGTGCATATCGATGCCCTGCTTCTGCATTGCAACCTCGGCAAAACGGACAACACCTGTGGATGTCACGCCAAATTCCTTATGGTTGATCCCGACCTTCTTGCTTGACATAATCCCCTTACCAAGCAAATAGCCACGTCGTTCGGCCTGACGAGCAACCAGTTCAACCATGCTGTCATGCATGTTTTCATCTGGTCCCAGCTCGATCGGCTCATCCTCACCATAATAATCGACGACTCGTGGATCTTTCGCCCGTCCATTTTCGGTGACATAGATATCGAGAAAAGCATTAATAAAACCAAATTGCAGTTTGTAAAGGCGAGGAATCAGTAATTCTTTGTCCAGATGGCCACCGGCATCAAGAACAGCCACCATCTTTGAGCCACCTTCATAGATATCTTTATTCTTCAGATGCTGGGTATGAGCGAGAACATAGTTTTCCTTGAACACACTGTTGGCGGCCGTGACGTAATCATCTCGCCCCTGAGTAATCAGGGTCCGCCAACCGCCACGAGCGATATCAGAAAAACCGATATGGTATCCAGAGCCATAGCGACCATAGAAATAGGTCACCCGGTACGGTCTTTCAGAGGGAAGATCTGACGTAAAGTCACTGCCGAGTTGCTCCAGATAAGCAGGATCAAGGCGAAAAGCCAAAGCATGTTTTTCGGGAACAAAGAAATTGGTCTTCAATGTATGACGGACAAACAGAAGGCCACAGGTAAAGATCCGACGACGGAAATCATCCAGAAAACGACGACCGGTATTGTACTGCGCAATGAGAGTCTCGGTCTCCTCTAACACCTTCGCATACTCTTCTTCACGCTCTTTCTGTTGCGGGTCAAAGCGGACCCGAAACAGCTTGACCAACTGCAGCGCGATTTCCGGATGATTATGGAACGCACGCATCACCCTTCCAGATCGTAACTATCGGGATGATTGTGCGCCATATTTGTGTGGCAGAAACCAACAAAGGCACAAAGTAATGAGGCATCAGGCCCACTCGCCAAACCTGTCGGAATCATTTCTCGATAGGTCTGGGAACATGAACGAATAATCTGGGTATTATATAACTCCTCTTTTAGACGACTATAAAGGGCTGAGTTCTTTTCAATTTTACTACCGTCGGTAGCGGTCATGTAGAAGGTTGATAAAAAGTAGGGATGGGAACCATTACTGATGGTCATCCCATACGCCCGTTCGACAGAAATTTCGAGACGCTTAAAGACTTCCATAACCTGAGACAGGAAATTATTTTCAGGGGGATTGCCGACACCAAAAAAGAGCCGCGCTTCATTACCCAGATCTTCTGATTCTTCTGGCACCTCCAAATCGACAAAAATCCCATCATGGACTATCGTCTGCTGATGTAGCCAAAGCATTTTGGCAACTCGCCGAGACGGAGAGTCCAGAATATAGCTTCTGTTGTTCAACCACAGAATTTTCAGCAATCGGTCTTTTTGGCTGAAATCAAATTCAGGGTAGTGCTTTTCCAAAGCGTCTGTAATTCTTTTTTTGATGTCAGCTGGAATACGGACCTTCTGTGAAAGATCAATCTCACCATGCTTTTTTCGATCAAATTCATACTTGTGAATTTCAAGATATTGCTCTGTTCCAGGAAGAGGATATTTCGAATCGGTAAATTCTGCCAAAGAGATCGGTTGATTTGCAGCAATCTGAAGTGTTTCATAGAGAGAACCGGGCTGACTCAGGCAGGCCAGAATCAGAGTGTTGTCGCGATCAGCAAGAATCATACGACGGTTGCTTTTCATTCCCGTTAAACCATACGCCAAACTTGCGAGAGCATCTTGCTCGTTCTGCATCGAACTAAAAAAGTAAGGATGCATATTCTCTCTTAACCAGTTCAAGCTACTTTTCATCTGGTCACACTGTTCGGTTATGTTCCCCAAGACATCTTGTCCCTCTAGCTGACTTGTAATTTCGGCTATTGCGCTAATCATTCTCTACGCTCCTATAATGACATGTTTAATTGCATCAATGATCGACGAAAAGAGATTTATCAATCTTGAGAATGAGCATAAGGCGTGCCAGCACTGGCAAAAAAATAAAAGAACAAGTCAGAACCAGAAAAAAAAAACGCGGCCACTACTTTTTCGTTCGTTTTTACAAAGAGTTGCATTCTTATCGTATTTGGGGGGAATAAAAATAAATGAAAATGAAACCATGGAGAGGAATAGAATCAACAGGCAAAGCCCCATCAAGCATCAGGGATGCAATCATGCATCCCTGATAGAAACAAACAGCTTCAAAGTAGGCTCAAATAATTCCATGCCGCTTCAACTTGCGGGCCACCGTAGATTGATTTATCCCCAAAGCATCGGCAACACGATACTGGTTCCCATGCTCCTCCATCGCTTCGATCAAAAGAGCACGTTCAAAACTCTCAATCGCTTGATTCAATGTTAAACGCTCGGTCGGCATACTTGCAGCGGCGACACTCTTTCCAGCGATCTTCTGAGGCAAATCCTGAATATCGATAACATCCCCGTCGGCCATGACCAGAATTCGCTCACAGACATTCATCAGTTGTCGGACATTTCCTGGCCAGTCGTAGGAAATAAGAACATCCATCGCAGCCCCAGTGATCCGCTTATTCAACCCATTCTGCTCACTGAACAGATCAACGTAGTGTTTGATCAATGGAACGATGCAATCTTTGCGATCACGCAACGAGGGGATCCTCAACGGGATAACGTTCAATCGATAATACAGGTCCAAGCGAAATTCCTTACGTTCAACCATCTCTTCCAGATCACCGTGAGTCGCAGCGATAATCCTGACATCCACCTGTTTTGCCTGGGTTCCGCCAAGCCTGGTAACTTTTCCATCCTCTAAAAATCGCAGCAGTTTAACCTGAGACCCCAAGGCAGCTCGGCAATTTCATCAAGAAACAAAACACCACCATGAGCCAACTCAATATGCCCTGGCTTCGCTGATTGAGCACCGGTAAAAGCTCCTTTTTCATGACCAAACAGCTCTGACTCGATCAAAGTTTCTGGAATGGCACCGCAGTTGATCTTGATCAATGGCTTTTCTGCTCGCACTGAACGCATATGGATCAGATCAGCAAAAAGCCCCTTCCCTACTCCCGACTCACCAAGAACTAAAACAGAGGAATCGGCCTGACTGACCTTAATCGCTTGATTGAGGGCACGGATCATGCTCGGACTTTTGGCAATAATTTTGGTTGAGGCCAACTCTGCTTGCTGCATTTCCAACATCTGATGCTGATAGTGACTACTCAACGCCGCCTGTTCTTCCAGCTTGCGATGCATTTCGTCCATCTCGGTAATATCTCGTTCGCTGACCACAACCTTGACAAACACACCATCCTCGTCAAAGATTGGTGTCCCTGTTTTCAACAACTTACGTCCCTCTCGGGTCGCACAGAGAAAACTGACTGTCTCCTTTGATTCAATGACCTCCAAGGCGGCTGATCTTTCAACCAGGTCACTCGTGATCAATTCATTCATGTTTCTTCCAATAATGTCAGCCTTATCGACATTATTAATCCGCTCTGCTGCGGTATTCATCCGCAAGACTGTTCCGTGACAGTCATAAACCCAAAGGCCTTCATAACAGGAGTTGATAATGACCGATAGCTCTTTAGACAACTCCCTGAAATCGCGCATTTTTCTAGCGATAACTTCGATTTCTGTATTTTCCGAAAAGACACAAATAGCTCCAACAACACTCGAACTGGAAAGAATCGGGCTGATGGTCACAAGAAAATCATGTCCTTCTTTCACAACTGCCAGTTCAAAGCGTGGGTTGCTATCACGCAGAGTCGCTTCAACGTCGGCCCAAAGTTCAGGAAAATGATCAGCCAAAGTCTGTCCGGGGTGGATATCCAGATTTTGCCTGACAACCCGGTCAGATAAGAGGACAAAGCCATTGATATCAACAGAGAGAACACCATCACCACCGACATTACTCTGGGTCTTATTAAAGGCCTCCTGATGCCGCCTATGATCAAGGTGTAGGTTCGTGCTACCGACCAGTTCTTTTTTTTTCAACCATATCTACTCCTATAATTCAATGGCAATCACCACAAACAATTCCTCAATGCATCACTAAATGCATAATGGAATCATACAACCATAACAGCATCAAAATGACAAGAACATCCTCTCCTACCATTCACCACAAAAAAAAAGCGGCGCACGTACCGTGCACCGCTTTTTGCATTTAAAACGAATATTCTATCTATCCAAGATAACCCATTGCGATAAATGCGATCCCGGTTATTCCCGCACCAAGGAAACCGTACGGCATTTGCGTAACAGCATGGCGATAATTATCACAACCAGAAGCGGCGGAACTAAGAATTGTCGCATCTGAATAAAAGCAGATATGACTGCCCCAGACACCCGCGGAACACACAGCACCAATACAGACATACGGATCAGCACCAACAGCTGCTGCCAACGGAATAACAATTGGCACGGCAATGGCGTACATCCCCCAACTCAGGCCCATGATAAACTCTGTAATACCAAGGACAATAAAGACAATGAACGGCATCATTTCAGGAGTCATAACCCTTTTGGCACTATCTATGACCCAACCAAGGAAACCAACCTGCTCGTTCACATCAGCAAAGGTGAAGGCGAGAACAACCATCAACAATGGGAACAACATATTCTTAATACCACTGACACAGGCATCAAAGAACTCTTCAGGACCAAGCAGCCCTTGAGGAATATAAAGAAGGAACATGAATGCAACAGTCGTCAAAACACCCATCTGCATATCAACATCAAAGTAAACAGTCGATCCGATCAGCACGACGATCGGCAAGAAGAAATTGATAATCTTCGGCTTTTTGACCGTCGAAGCAGGGCCCTCACCATCACTGATATCAATTTTATCAGATCCTGGAGGAGCAAGAATCCCCTCTTCCCGAGCACGCTTTTCAGCTTTTGCCATTGGTCCAAATATTGGAACAATTCCCATAATGACCAAAGGAACTATCAGAGCAGCAACCCAGCCATAAATATTATATGGAATCGTCTGGATAAAAAACTTCAGCCCCTCACCCTCGGCTGCAGCACCAGACTGCTCAAGCAGACTGGCAATATACACAGCCCAGGTTGAAATCGGAATCAACACACACACCGGCGCTGCGGTCGAATCAACGATATAAGCTAGGTGCTCGCGTGAGACCTTATGCTTATCTGTAATGGGTGCCATACAGGAACCAACAGTCAACGAGTTCAAGTAATCATCGATAAAAATGACAACACCCAAAAACCAAGTCCAGAGCAATGTGCTTCTTCTGGTTTTCGCTTTAGTCGCAACCCAATCACCAAACGCCGCAGCACCACCACCTTTTTGGATCAGGGCAATAATGCTCCCCATAACGCCACCAGACAATAAACAACCACTGAGTATCGCCATCGGTCAGAACACCGGTCAACGTCTCATTGACATGACCAAAAAACTCCCACTTATAAGCCATAAAAAAGGCAAGAAGTGAAGCGAGCGTTAAGCCCTCAAGAATACGTTTAGTGTAAAAGATAAAAGCGAGCAAAAAAATCGATGGGATAGCCGACATGGCTCCAAAACTTGCAAGATCTGTCGGTGCCATCGCCGAAACAACAAAAAAGATCAGCGCGAGGACCGCATACTCAATGACCGTCCTCTTAACTGTCGTTGGCTCCATTTCGGCACCAACCCTTTCCAAACCTTCCTCACTAGCATAAGACATTGCATACTCCTTAGCCTGGCCCTAAAGCCAGTAGGTAAACTCAAACTACTACGAATACAAATCACAACGCAAATCCAATACCCAACACCATCAAGCCCCATACTTGCCTACCCTGCCGCCACCGGCGACAGCCCCTCCGTAGACAAGACAACACCTTTTACTCAATGGAGTGCTGGCTAGTCTCTTAACTGTTTTAATATTGCCCGACCTAACCGATGACGCTTTTCCTCTGAGCGACCATCAGAACTTCTCTGCTTCATCTGCATCCCCTTGAGCTTCATCAGCTCGGGTGTTTTCTCTGTGTAAACAAGTGCCCCGGGAAAGCACTCCTTAACACAAGCAGGATCACCATCACAGTGATCACACTTAGCAGCGACCAACTGTTCACCGAGCTCAATCATCCCGTAAGGGCAGGCCTTAACACAGCTACCACAGGCAATACACTTCTGCGCATCGACGACAACCACGTCAGCGTCATTACGTGAAATGGCACCCGACGGACAAGCTTTATGGCAGGGGGCATTGGGACATTGAAAACAGACACTCGGAACAGCAAAACCTCGATGTGGAAAATTATTGACCTTGATCCGCGCAACACTGGGAGCAAAGCTTCCAGTCTTCATCGCTGAACAGACAGATGCGCAGCGGTTGCAACCTGTACATTTTTCAGGGTCAGCAAATAATTGTTTATTCATCAAACCACTCTCCTTCCGTCCTCAAATTTGATCAAGCCCCAGCTCAGCCAATTTCTCCGTACCAGGCCGCCCCTGCTCATCCCAACCACGCTTTTTATAGTAACTATTCAGAGCGACTGAAAAATCTTCTGGATCAAAGGTTTTCCCAGCATTCGGACCTTTTCTCAGTGGATTCTTGAGGACTTTTTCCGGCAGACTATCTTCGGCAGCACCAAAACCATTTTTAGTATTAAACAGGCGTGAAAGGTTCCATATCCGCTCACCCGCTTTGTCCAGCTCGGCAGCAGTCACTTCCTCGCCTAACCCAACAGACAACAGATCAGCAGTGATTTCCGTATTGATCGATCCCCAGAAATCGCAGTAACACATCGACCACTTAATTCCATTGAAGTTCTGAGATTCAATAACCTCATCAACCAGAGCCTCAATTTCAAAGGGAGTTTCTGAAAAAATCGGAAAAGCACGCAGGTGACAAGCTCCGCGCTCACTGGTCGCATAGGCGATCCCCATCCCATAATTGCCGCGTGGCTCGTAGGCAGGAACCTCAAGCCCTTTCACTTCCATTGACATATCAGCAGAGTCATACTTGACAGCCAGACGCTTAGCTCCAAGAGCAAGATCTCGTCCACGGTCGGTTGAAAGTGCGGCAATCTCTTCGACCAACTTGAGATACTCATCACTCTCACCGAAGCGAATACCAAAATCATGCCGGCCACTCTCCGTCATCTCCATTGCCATGCTGATCGTGCTACCACAACTCATGGTATCGAGACCCAGATCATCACAAACACGATTAAACTTGATGATGGCCTCAAGATCATGAACATCACAGTTTGAGCCCCCGAGACAAAGTGTCTCGTATTCAGGACCCTCAACCTCGGTCTCCCCAATCTTGGTGAATTTGCCG
>JDSF01000350.1_pt1 | contig 20281 bp, 25 predicted proteins | sample 199441 | NCBI WGS metagenome assembly JDSF01 (sample SAMN02592751, study PRJNA231836) | bioreactor metagenome | isolation source: continuous culture bioreactor denitrification-DNRA | place: Germany: Bremen
AGGAAAAAAAAGCAAGGAAAAAAGCTCTAGAGATTCTGGAACAAGTCGGACTGAGTGATAAAGCAGACATCTATCCCGCAATGATTAGTGGCGGGCAGAAGCAGCGTGTCGCTATCGCCCGAGCACTTGCCATGGAGCCTGAGATCATGCTCTTTGACGAACCAACAAGCGCACTCGATCCCGAGTTGGTTGGAGAGGTACTCTCGGTAATGACTGACCTTGCAAACAAGGGGATGACGATGTTGGTGGTAACCCACGAAATGTGGTTCGCCAAGGAGGTCGCAGACCGTGTCATCTTCATGGATGAAGGAGTCATTCTTGAGGAAGCTCCCCCTGAGGAGATGTTCAGCGCCCCGAAGGAAGAGCGTACCCTAGCCTTCCTCAAGCAGATACTGCCTCCACAGGACGACGAATAGTACCGTTTTAAACATTACATAGAACCTTGCCCTTACCCGGCAGGGGTTTTTTCTTCTCTTAGGCAGCAATCAACGTGATTGCGCTATAGACAAGCAATAATGCCAAAGCACCATTAACCATTCTTCTTGCTTTCTGCGAAGTTAGGAGACGTGCAAACGTAGTTCCGAAAAAAATGCCCATAAGGATATTGCAGAGAAACTCATTACCGTAAAGAAGAGGGCACTGAACATCAAGGAGGGAACACTACGGTTCATGCTACCCAAAAAACGTTGTATAGAGGGTAAGAGCAAGAACCACTACCTTGGGATTGAAGAGCTGCAACAACAATCCATCCTTGTAGTCTAACAACTTAGGATTCTCCTTTGAAAGCGTGTAGTCTGCATGCAGGACACGATAGGCAAGATAAAGAATGTACGCTGCTCCCAGGTAAGTAAACACCTGCATTATCTCTGGAAGAACACGAACGAGAAGGGAAGCAAAGATTCCACCAAACAACATGATTGAGAAAAAACCCGTTGCTATTCCCAGAAAATACGGCACGCTTCTCCTATACCCTGCCCGTATCCCCATCATTGCGCTGCTGATGGTGTTTGGGCCTGGGGTAAATGTAGTAACAAAGGTAAAGATAAACACCGAGACATAGTCGATTTCCATAGAACTCCCCCGCCAAGATTATAACAAAGATGTATCGTGAAGGGAAAAATAAATCCCCGGGGAAACCCCGGGGACAAAATATGAAACTTTCGATTAATACTTCTTCGGTCCTGCAGCAAGAGCTGCCTCAACCAAGGCATAGAAATCGTTGACGTGGATGGATGCACCAGCGATATCATCGGTGTGGCCGTCCTCATCTTTGTAGGTGATCTCTTTTGGATCCTGGGTGGAGAGCAGATATGCCTCGACTGCAGCAGCCTGTTCATGCCACTCCTTGCCGATCTCACTGCGTGCCAACATTCCATAGCCGCCTTCAGCAGCAACCTGCTTCTTGTCACGGTCGTCCTTGTCCACTGCACTCCAGTAAACATTCTCGATGTTACCGTTGTTGACCAACAAAGAGACATAGCCTTTCCAACCGGAGGAGCTGAAAGCCTCTTCACTAGCATAATAGGTACCGTCCTTGAAAGGACCAATCTCGGTTGGGCCAGCTGCAAGAGCTTCCTTGGCAAGGTTGTAAAGTGCATCAACATGGATGGAGACACCAGCGATATCATCGGTGTGACCCTCGTCATCCTTGTAGTTGATACCATCAAGGTCCTGGGTCTCAAGCAAGTATGCCTCAGCCTTTGCAGCCTGCTCATACCATTCAGCCTGTGCACCACCGAACTTTACCATGTTGTAGTTACCGGCCTTGTCATACGGCTTCTTGTCATCACCAGCTCTGTTGACTGCACTCCAGTTGACTGCAGCGATGCGGCCATTGAGCACGGTCAAGGATACATATTCTTTCCAACCAGATGAGGGATAGGAATCTGCGATAGCGAAGTATGCGCCATCTTCATAGGAACCACGACCTACAGGACCAGAAGCGAGTGCTTCGCTTGCAAGGTCGAAGAAAGCATCAACATGGACGGATACTCCAGCGATTGCATCTGTGTGACCTTCGTCATCACTGTAGCTGATGGCTGCAGGATCCTGGGTCTCAAGCAAGTATGCTTCAGCCTTTGCAGCCTGTTCATACCACTCAGCCTGTGCACTACCGAACTTGACCATGTTGTACTTGCCAGCCTGGTCATAACTCTTCTTGTCAGCACCAGCGTTGATGTTCACTGCATTCCAGTCAGCATCAGTGATTTTCCCACCTTCAACGGTAAGGGTCACAGTCTCCTTCCATCCGGAAGAAGCGAAGCTGTCAGCTGCGGCGAAATACACGCCATCTGCGTACGTTTCAGTTGCTACAGGTGCCGGTGCGGAAACAGTCGGCTCAGCTTTCGGTGCAGCAGCAGCTGCCTGGGTTTCTTCACTCTCTGACTTAGCACAGCCAACAAAAGCAAGCATGATGGCCAAAACGGTCAGAACCAGCAATAGATGTTTCTTCATCGTAAGATACTCCTCAAATACTTGAAAATCGTTCAAACTTTATTTATATATAATCATATACTGATTTTTTGACACTCATGCAATATCGTCATAAAATTATCAATATGTATTTTTTTTAGTAACGATTTACTGTCATTAATTACTTATATTAGTTAAATTTATACAGAATACTATACCCATTGCTTTACTCTGATATCAAAAATGTGCACAAAAAAATTTTCAAATTTTCTTTACTGTAAGTATCGCTTGCAGGAGAATTACCATACACAGACTGGAGTTTTGTAGCACAAGAATATTCAAGGATATGTGTATTTTGTATCGATAAAAACATGGTATAATTGCATTAATTCCTAGTTTTATGCTAGAGTGCCTTCTTGTGAGACCAGGTGGGATGGAAAAGATATTTCTCACCTTCCTAATAAATCTCGCTGTACCCGTACAGGGCCAACAAGGAACGTGATGATGGATAAGAAACAGATTGTTATTTTGGGTGGAGGCTATGCAGGTGTGCATGCAGCAAAGGCACTGCACAAGGCATTCAAGAAACAGAAAGACAAGGTTGAAATTACCTTGATCGACAAGAACCGCCACCACATTCTCATGACCGAGCTGCATGAAGTTGCAGGAAATCGTGTTGATGAGGCATCGGTTAAAATTTCTTTTGACCGCATTTTCTCTGGCAAGATGGTTAAGGTTGTACAAGATAAAATCACCAGTATTGATTTCGAGAAACAGGTGCTAACTGGAGATAGATCAACCTACTCCTATGATCAGCTGCTTATCAGTACTGGAGCCCAAACTGCCGATTTCAATATTCCAGGAGTCAAGGAACACGCTTTCTATCTATGGAGTCTTGAGGATGCGCTGAAGATTCGCACCCATATTGAATCCACAGTGCGTAAAGCTGTCAAGGAAGCTGACGAAGAAAAGCGCAAGCAGATGCTTACCTTTGTTGTAGCAGGTGGTGGTTTTACCGGTGTAGAGCTCATTGGTGAACTGACCGAATGGCTCCCTATCCTCTGTAAGAAGCACGGTATCGACTTCAAAAAAAAGAAGTACGTTTGATTAACTGTGAAGGACTGGGAAACATCCTGAATATGCTTCCTGAAAAAAAACCACGCGAAAAAAAAGCAGTCAAACGCATGGAGAAGAAGGGCGTTGAGATTATGCTCAACAGCCTGATCACCAATGTGGAAGCAGATAGATTCACCACTAAAAATGGAGATGTCATCAAGACAGAAACGCTGGTATGGACCTGTGGTGTACGTGGTACTGAATTCTGCGAGAGACTCCCCCCCCTTACCGATGGCAAGATTGGAAGAAAGGCTGTAAACGAATTCATGCAGAGCCCCGATCACCAGAACGTCTATCTCGCTGGGGATGGTATGTGGTTCATCGAGGATAACCGTGCAGTGCCTCAGATTGTTGAAGCAGCTGAACAGACAGCAAAGACTGCTGCTGACGGTATTACCTATACTATTAAGCAAGAACTTGGATTGAAAGCAACTCCTCCCAAGCCATATAAGTCAAATTTCCATGGTTACATGGTATCCATCGGTGGGACGTACGCAGTAAGCCATACTGCTGGAATCTCCCTATCCGGATTCTTTGCCATGGCTCTGAAACATATGGTAAACCTGTACTATCAGAGCGGGGTTTGCGGAGTTAACGCAATCTGGGCCTATATCAAACATGAAATTCTTGAGGTCAAGGACAGACGTTCACTAATTGGGGGTATGGCTACTTACAAAGTTCCTTCCTACTGGACAGTGTTCCTGAGAATGTACCTTGGTGTCATGTGGCTCATTGAAGGTATAGGAAAGGTCAACAAAGGCTGGCTTACCGACACCACTGGATCGAAGGTCTATTGGGGTGCTCCATCGGGGGCAGAATCAGCTGACAGTTGGGCTTCTGCCAGCCAAGCGGCAGTAGAAACTGTAGCATCAGCCAGCCAAGCGGCTGTGGAGACAGTAGCTTCTGCAAGCCAGGCAGTTGGAGATGCAGCCGCAGGTGCAGTCGAACAGTTTGCACCTCCACTTCTCTCCGAGCCTCTTGCAATTTTCACCTGGATCAATGATACCTTCGTGGCACAGGCTCCCTACTTGTTCCAGATTATGATCGTCCTTGCAGAGCTGGGTATTGGACTTCTGTTCCTCGCCGGTCTCTTTACCTTCCCTGCTGCCATCGTTTCCCTTGGCCTCTCTGTCATGTTCCTCATTGGAGCACTGGCAGGCAAGGAAATCCTCTGGTACATGGCAGTATCCATTGTCATGCTCGGCGGAGCAGGAAAGGCCTTCGGATTGGATTACTGGGTCATGCCGTATATCAAGAAACTTTGGAACAAGACCCCTCTTGCAAAGAAAACCTATTTCTATCTCGATGAACCTGAATTCACGAAGAAGCAGATGGAAAAGAAGTTGGGCAGGAAGTAGGAAAGCATGTCAGAGTTTTGGGACGATGAGCCTCACATCCAAGCACAACTGCAGGTAGTCCGCAACACGATTGAACAGACCGTTGCTACAGCACATGGTTTTATCAGGCCAATCCTGGAAGACCATGTGAACAGCACCGGTAAGATGCTTCGTCCTGCCTTGGTACTCATCACCAGCATGATCGGCGATCAGGATCGCAGCGAAGATGCAATCAGGGTGGGCTCAATAATTGAGCTCATCCATCTCGCATCTTTGGTGCATGATGATATTATCGATGGTGCCCAAAAAACGAAGAGGCAGAACATCTATCTATGCAAGGGTGGGGGGGGCTAAACAGGCTGTATTGGCAGGAGATTTCCTCTTGGCACGTGCCTTGATGCTTACCAGTGGTACAGAACGAGGAATGGACAGTCAGGTTGTATCTCGTGCACTAACCCGTCTTTGTGAAAGTGAACTTGACCAGGATGCTGGACAGGGAGACTTCTTCATTGACCGTAGCACCTATCTTCGCCGCATCGGAGGAAAGACCGCCAGTCTGTTTGCACTAAGCTGTTACAGCGGAGTAGCTCTGCAAGAAATCGATGATGCAACGAATAAACTCGCCCATCATATCGGTTACTGCATGGGTATGGCATTCCAGATTCAAGATGATATTCTGGATTATATCGGAAGCAGCAAAAAACTTGGCAAGCATACCGGTGGGATGTTAAAAGCGGTATCCCTACCCTTCCACTCATCTGCGCCTTGGAGATAGAGAGAGAGTTGGGCAAACAAGAACTGAAAAGTGTTCTTACCGACAGAAAAATCCCATTGGATCAACGTACCACAGCGAAAGTTCTTACACTGGTTGAAGAACTGGGTGGTATACAAAAAGCGCAATTTCTTGCAGAATCCTATAGAACGCGAGCTTTGGAAGAGATACACCGTCTTGGAAATCCTGAGGTTGAGCGTATGTTGACTTCCTTGTTTGAAAAAAAATTATCTGCTCGCTCTGTATAGGAATTGCTATGAATATTACACATAATCTTGATGCTGATCTCACTGGGGAAGAGCGAGTCTTCCACGAATCATATGATAGGACTTTAATTTACCTTGAAAATCGACAGAAAATGTCGCCTCTGTCTCTGATCGATATTGAAGGTGAACTACACCATCTCACTGTCTATGAAGGACAGGATTGGGTGGGACGTGGAGAACTGAAGAACAGTGAAATACAAGGGCAGATCTATGCTACATCGCATTCATCGACAAGATGAAAAAAAGAGCTACAGAACAAGTAATCGTCCTGTAGCTCCTCATAGTTAGGTTTTACAATCAACCAAGCAAGGTCTTCTGACCATCCAAGCTTCTCAGCTCAGAAATTTCTTCTGTCACTTCAAGCACGCCCAGATACTCCTGGTTGTTGTTTCTCACGGCATAATAGCGGATCAAGATGAACTTGGAACCTTTCTGAATCCAGAATGACTCACTGTCCTTGATCCCAGCCTTGAAGTCTGAGACCAGCTTCTCTACCACAGCAAGACTCTTCGGTGGATGACAATGTTCAACATCACGTCCGATAATACTGCGTGTTCTTGGGAAAACGCGTTCCTTGCCCTCACTGAAAAAAAACGAACCTTGTCATCCGCACCAACGAAGGTAATATCAGCTGGCATGGCATTGAGCATCCAAGTCAACTCTTCCAAGGTCAAATGTCCGCTGGGAAGTGTGATTTCTCCACTTGCTTCCTGTTTGGGAGCAAAGTCATCCTTGCCACTCATACTCGCATTCCAGCGATACCAGCTGGTTGCATCTGAGGGACTTGCCCCCCTCTATTCCACCATTGAAACAGTAGCCGATATCAGCACTATCACGTGCAACAGTCAGCCAGGCATCGTTGTCCATACAACCCTCAAGCATCGGCATGAGAATATTGTTCTCCTTGTCGATCATGCTTCTCACCTGCTCTTCAACATGAGTAAGCTCCGTCTCGAGAACCTTCTCCGAGGATTCAAGGGTACGGATCAGAAGCTTGTATTGATTCCTTATTTCATCATCAACTCCCCACATAACCTTTGGAGGCGCGGTAATTCCGGCTTTTTTTCAAGGTAAGGGAAGAGAAGATTCTCTTTTCTGGAATAATGGTTATCGAGCTTGCTGAGACTCTTGAGTGCTGCCAAGAGATCAGCTCTTGTCTGTAAAGTATTCTCTTTCTTGTATGCCTTGACTGCTTTTGTAAAATCTCCATCCAGGAAAGAGAGCAATCCATCATTTTCCTTGAGAAACACAAATGCGGGATGCCCTGGGGTTTGCTCGAGGGTCTTTCCACCATGAATCTCTTCCACACTACCGCCAAAAAATGGAAGCATGTACGTCACAGAGTTTCTGTACCTGCTCAACATTGATTTCTCCAGATTCAATCAGCATCTTTTCAGCTGCCGCCAAGTCTTCTGCACTGATGGTCCCGAATTCTGCTTCAAACTCCTGTTTTACCGAATCGGAGGATGCTCCTGCGTGCAACTTTTCAATTATGGTTTTCAACTGTTGGATCTTTTTCTCGTCCATACAAACTCCTTCGAATTAATTCCTACTTAATTAGTATTATAAAAGCGCTTCAAAAGTGAAGCGCTTTTATGAAAAAAAAGATTTATACTACTACCTTTTTTTTAGTAGGCATTCGTGATATAGTGCTCCAATTCGCCGATCTCAAAGTCGCGCTCCTCAAGAGCAGCCTTGACTACATCGCCAATTGACACCATACCAATCACCTTGTCCGCATCCACAACAGGAAGGTGTCGGAATCTACCTGCGGTCATGAGCTGCAAACAGTCATCAAGATTCTGTTCTGGCTTGATGCAGGTAACTCCTACTGTCATTACTTCCTTGACAGGGATGCTGGCTGTATTGAGATGCTCCAAGCCTATGTGAAAAAAATGGCGGATGATATCACGCTCTGAGAGAATTCCCTTGATATCTCCAGTCTCATTAAGTACCAGTAGTGCACCAATCTTATGCTCGGTAAGCTTCAAAAGGGCATGTGCCAAAGTATCTTCGGGGGTGATACTGTAAACAGTGCTACCTTTTTGGTCCAGAATCGATTGTACGTTCGCCATACATAACCTCCATTTCGTATATTATCTAACTCCCTTCTAACACAAGCGTACTCCACCAGTAGAGATTTCGCAAGGAAATAATGGGAGGCTTAGCAGCTTTGAAAGGCTATAAACCCCTTCGAAGTCTGCATAATACACACAATATATGCACATATGATTGTCAATAGCAAGTAAATTTACTATATATTTCCGTATCTTTGATTATAAGGACCTTTAGATGAATCTGATACTCTATAGTGTTACGGCACTTTTATTAATGCTTTCGTTTCTCAAGGACAGGGAGAAAACAAAAAAAGCACTTAAGAAAGCGTGGAAAGCGTTTGAGAATATTCTTCCCCAATTTCTTGTTGTGATTCTTTTTTTTGTAAGTCTCCTACTCAGCATACTTGACCACGAAACCATCGTAAAAATTATCGGTAAGGAATCTGGGTGGATTGGTGTTGTCCTAGCTGCCATTGTTGGCTCTGTTACCCTGATACCAGGCTTTGTGGCCTTTCCCACTGCTGCATTACTTCTGGAAGGAGGAGCTGGCTATATGCAGATCGCGGCCTTTATCTCAACGCTGATGATGGTGGGTGTCGTAACCCTTCCTGTAGAAATACAGTACTTCGGGAAACGCTTGACGTTTTACCGTAATACCCTCGCTTTCCTCTTCTCCTTCATTGTGCTTTCGCCATCGGAACAGTTTTGGAGGTGATATTATGAAAGCTATAGCAAAACGCTACAGTTCTTTCCTGCTCGTCCTTGTATTGCTTGGGGTTATCAGCCTATTCAATCAAGAGTTGGGAACAGGCGTATTCAATATTACAGTCATGCAACTAAAAGAAATGTTGTTGGTCATTCCCCCCCCTATCTTTGTGCTCTTAGGTTTGCTTGATGTATGGGTGCCAAAACAGACGATGGTAAAATTCATGGGAAAAGGAAGTGGATTAAAAGGAATTCTGCTCTCGCTGCTCATTGGTTCTGCCGCTGCGGGCCCCTTGTATGGAGCGTTCCCCGTAGCTGCGGTGTTCATGAAAAAAGGGAGTGACATTTACCAATATACTCATCTTCATCGGGGCATGGTCCACTACCAAGATACCGATGATTCTTTTCGAATTCTCAGCACTGGGTGCACCTTTTGCGCTCACTCGGTTGCTTATCGACATCCCTGGCATCATTATTATTGCATTCCTTCTCGCTAAAATGATGGGCAACGATGAAATAGAGGCAATAATATGAGAAGGCAAGCAAATTATAGCGTGTAGTCAGTCAACGAGGTAAGAGAGGTCTGTAAGTCTTGCAGGATCCAATATCCGGATCACCCGGTTTCCCACAGCAAGGATGATACCATCCTCCTCGAATTGAGTTAGTTTTCGGCTCAGCGTCTCGCGAGCAATTCCCAGGTAATTGGCAAGGCCCTCCCTACTCAAGGGGAGGGTTATTTCCAGGAATTCTCCGTTATAGTGGCCATAGGATTCCTTGAATTCCAGCAAAAGGCTGGCAATCCGCATATCAGCATTGCGTCCACCCATACTCTGCATTGCACTCTCAAGCCGGCTCATCCGGTTTGCCATGGCCTCAATGATCTCAATTGCCACCTGACTATGCTCAGAGAGCAAGGTAGCAAAATTGGTCTTGTTCAAGATACAGACCGTGGTCGGTTCCAGGGCTTCCACTGTGTAGGGAACCCGCTCTTCAGTGAAGAGGAATCTGGCACCAAAGTAGTCGTTGGCAGGAAAGATATAGAGGATTTGCTCTCTTCCGTCTGGCGTAATGCGGTATGCCTTGGCACTCCCTTCCCTGATTACAGTGAATGCTGAAGCCTTCTCTCCTTCCTGTACGATGATTTCTCCCTTCTTATAACACCGGTGTTCCATCTCGCTGGTAAGCGCATGGACAGCATCACGTTGTAGTGAAGAGAAGAGTGGTACATTCCTCAGACAGAGATCATTGCTACAACCATCACATACATTAGACACTGTATTTCTAACTCCTACTTATTTACTTGGTTTGTGATTTCAATCACAGAACAAATATCGTCATCGTGGTATTTCTTAGCTATCTGAAGTATACGAAAACTTACAGAAAGGGGAAACACCATGAGTGAAGATACATATTACGAAATCAATACGAGAAAGTACATCGCGGAGCACTACACCCCCCTATGACGGGGATGACTCCTTCCTTGCAGGGCCCACTGAACGGACAGAAACATTGTGGGGAGAACTCAAGGAGCTTCTTGAGATTGAGCGCCAACGTGGCGGCATGTATGATATCGATGAACATACCATATCCACTATTGTCAGCCATAAGGACGGATACATCAATCGAGATCTTGAACAAATTGTTGGACTGCAGACTGATGAACCGCTGAAGCGAGCCATCATGCCCTTTGGGGGTATCAGGCTGGTACACACGGAGTTGAAAGCGTACGATCGCACCCTTCCAGAATCTATTGACGAAGTGTTCAAGTATCGTAAGACACACAATGACGGAGTCTTCGATGTATATACAGAACAGATGCGTAAAGTTCGTCACAGTGGCATCATCACCGGGCTTCCCGATGCATATGGCAGAGGAAGGATCATTGGTGACTATCGAAGAGTTCCCCTCTATGGCATTGATTACCTGATCAAGGAAAAAAAACAGAGTGCCAAGGACAAATACCACTTTGATGCAATGACTGAGGAGGTCATCCGAGACCGTGAGGAGCTCAGCGAACAAATCCGCAGTCTCATGGAACTGAAAGAGATGGCAGCCTCCTATGGTTATGATATCTCAAAACCGGCAACTGATACCAAGGAAGCCATTCAGTGGTTGTATTTTGCATTCCTTGCAGCAACCAAGGAACAAAACGGCGCTGCAATGAGCCTGGGAAGGGTCTCCACCTTCCTTGACATCTATGCAGAGGCAGACCTAAAGAGCGGTCGTTTCAGTGAAGCGGAAATCCAGGAATTGGTGGATCATTTCATCATGAAGCTCCGCATCATTAGATTCCTCAGGACCCCTAGCTATGATGAGCTGTTCAGTGGCGACCCCACCTGGGTAACTGAATCCATCGGTGGCGTAGGTCATGATGGACGACATCTGGTAACCAAGATGAGCTACCGCTTCCTGCACAGCCTGACCAATCTCGGTCCGGCTCCTGAACCGAACCTTACAGTACTCTGGAGTGACCGCCTACCTCAGTCCTTCAAGAAATTCTGTGCCCGTCTCTCCATCGAGACCTCCTCAATCCAGTACGAGAATGATGATCTCATGAGAAAGGATTATGGGGATGACTATGGCATTGCCTGCTGTGTTTCAGCCATGGAGTTGGGTAAGCAGATGCAGTTCTTTGGTGCAAGAGTGAATCTGGCGAAGACCTTGCTCTATGCAATCAACGGCGGAAGAGATGAGAAGAGCGGAGAACAGATTGGGCCCAAATTGGCTCCGGTGGACGATGATATTCTTGATTACGATACGGTCATGGACCGCTACGAGGCAATGAGCAGCTGGCTCGCCAAACTGTACATCGATACCTTGAACGTCATCCACTACATGCATGACAAGTACAGCTATGAACGTCTTGAGATGGCCCTGCATGATGCCCAGGTTATGCGCACCATGGCTGGAGGAATTGCAGGATTGAGTGTTGTTGCAGACAGCTTCTCAGCCATCAAGTATGCAAAGGTCAAACCAATCAGGGATGAGCGGGGACTCGCTGTAGATTTTGAAATTGAAGGGGATTTCCCAACCTACGGAAACAATGATGAACAAGTCGACGCCATCGCCAAGGATCTGGTAAGAGGATTCATCACCAAGATGAGAAGACATACGACGTACAGAAAGAGTATTCCCACCCTCTCTGTGCTTACCATCACCAGCAACGTTGTTTATGGAAAGAAGACAGGAAGTACCCCAGATGGGAGAAAGGCTGGTGAGCCATTCGCACCGGGTGCAAACCCGATGCATGGAAGAGACAAGAAGGGTTGTGTTGCAAGTATGAAGAGTGTAGCAAAGCTCTCCTATGACGATGCACAGGACGGAATCAGCTACACCTTCTCGATCATTCCACAGACCCTTGGAAAGGACAAACAGATGCAGGTGACAAACCTGGTCACATTGCTTGACGGATATTTTATTGAGGAAGGACACCATATCAACGTGAATGTCATGGAAAAGGAGACATTGCTCGATGCCATGGACCATCCTGAGAAATATCCACAGCTAACCATCAGGGTTAGTGGCTATGCAGTGAATTTCATCAAGCTCACCCGTGAACAACAGCTTGATGTCATCAACCGCACCTTCCACGGAAGCCTGTAAGGAGGTATATATGAGCGTACAGGGAAACATTCATAGTGTTGAGAGTTTTGGAACGTTGGACGGACCTGGACTCAGGTATGTAGTCTTTCTGCAGGGATGCTCCCTTCGTTGCCGCTACTGCCATAACCCAGACACTTGGAACATGAAGGGAGGAACCTCACAGAGTGCCCAAGAGGTAGTGCACGATATCCTCAGCTATAAAAACTTCATCAAGGATGGAGGGGTTACCATCAGTGGTGGAGAACCACTGAGGCAACCAGAGTTTGCCCTGGAGCTTATAACCCTTCTAAAGGAAGCAGGTATCCACACTGCGCTGGATACAGCTGGGAGTGTTCCATTGGAGATCTCAAAGCCGGTGCTTGATGCAGTGGATATGGTCTTGCTCGATATAAAGAGTCTCGATGATAAGCTCTGCTTCAGCCTTACCGGGATGGGGAACGCCAATACTCTGGCAACACTTTCCTATCTGCAGAAAATCAACAAGCGTGTCTGGTTACGCCACGTGCTTGTTCCTTCCTGGACGCTGGAAGAAAAAAAAGTTGGAAGACTTGGCTTCTTTCCTCACCTCCTTCAGCTGCATTGAACAGGTAGAGCTACTTCCCTACCATCGCATGGGGCAGTACAAGTGGGAGCAGTTGCACCTTAGCTACTCCTTGGCAGATGTAAATGAGCCCACCAAAGATGAATTGGCCATGGCACGTTCGATCTTTGAAAAGCAGGGACTTCCCGTACTGATGACCTCCTACAAAGAAGAGCATTCTGCGACGAAGGTTGGCTAAAAAAACGGGAAGGCAACCTAAAAGGGGTGCCTTCCCAACGAAAACGAATTATCTTCTATCAACGCTCTTTCTGAGGAACCAGGAAGAGCTGTTCCATATCATAGCCTTGTTCTAAGGCTATGGCTTTCATGGTGGCAAGCGTAGCATCACTCACTTCAGGGGTACGTGAGAGGAACCACAGGAGGTCACGGTCATCACTACCGACCAGTGCCCACTGATACTCCTCTTCATCCAACCCAAAGACAAGATAATCTGAAGTGAAGAGTCCAAAGAACCTTACTTTCAAGCGACCAGGAACATCCTCATCAGGTCTCCACGCTATCGCTTTAACCGAGGTGGGCTTACCCTCAAGGTCTCCCTTTATTCCACTATTGACCACCTGGATCCTTCCATCAGTCCTGAGGGAATAATCAGCTTTTGCCCCAACCAGATTCTTTTCAAAACGGTGCTGGTAACGGGCGATTTCATACCAAGATCCGAGATAGCGGTCGAGGTCGAGGGAATTAACGGTATCCAAAGGAGGATACTCTCTCGTAGTAGCACAAGAAGAGAGCATCACGAGCATAGCAAGCATACCACCTAGGGAGAGCAAGCCTTTCCGTTTCATTCCATTACCTTCCTTGTTCCCGTTCATTACGGGATTCTTTCAGTTGGGTAAGTGTCTCATCAAGCATTTCTTTAAGTAATTGATACTTTCTTCCCTGTTCAGTCTTGTCGTTGGAAAGCAAGCAAGAGGCAATATGTCCAGGGACAGAGATGGCTTTCTGCTCGAGTTCTCTCCCCTTCTTAGTCAGCTGGACCATTACGGTTCGCTCATCGCTTGGGAGTCTATGCCTCTCGATCATACCAGATGTTTCCAGTCTCTTCAGTAGTGGACTCATCGTCCCTGTATCGAGACTGAGTGCAGTACAGAGTTCTCCCACTGTTCCCTCTTCATGTTCCCAGAGGTAAAGCATGGTGATGTACTGGGCATAGGTAAGACCCAGGTGGTTGAGCAGTGGACGGTAGGCCGCCATCAATTCCCTCTCCAAGGCGTAGAACCGAAAACAAAGTTGGTTTGAAAGTAGCAGTTGTGGATAAGCCATTACAGTACCTCCTCTAGTCTAGGGATGATGGTCAAGGGAGAATCTTTTGGGGCATACCGGTGTACCGTTACACCATCCTTCTCAACCAGAAATTTGGTGAAGTTCCATTTGACCGTCCCACCGAGGGCTCCAGGGGCTTGTTTTTTCAGCCAAGCAAAGAGGGGATGGGCTTCTTTTCCATTGACCTTTATCTTGCTCATTAGGGGAAAGGTCACCCCATAGTTGATTGAGCAGAACTCTTTGATATCTGCATCACTATCTGGCTCTTGGTGTGCAAATTGGTCACAAGGAAAACCGATCACTACAAGCGACCGGTCCTTGTACTGTTGATGTAGTTTCTCGAGTTCCTCATACTGAGGGGTAAACCCACACTTGCTTGCAGTGTTCACAATCAGCAGGGTTTTACCCTTCAGAGAGGAAAAGTCCAACTCACTCTGATCATTCTTCACGGCTTTGAAATCGTATACTGTAGCCATAGGCTTGTTTCTCCTAATTAAGTTGGGTACAATATAACAGAAGCCGATACAAATGTCAATTATTGCTTGACTTGGCCCACAGGTTTATATTTCCTTCCTTTGCAAAGGAATCAATCCGCTTAAGCTCCTCGTCACTGAAAGACAGATTCTCTAATGTTGCGACATTTTCCTTAATCTGTTCAGGAGAACTAGCACCAATGAGCACACTGGTAATCTCTTTGCGTCTCATACACCAAGCAAGTGCCATCTGTGCAAGGCTTTGTCCACGTTCCTGAGCAATGGTATTGAGGGATTTGATATTCTCAATATTTTCCTTGGTCAACATTTGCTGACTAAGAGAACTCCCTTTTCGCGCCGCTCTGCTGTCTTCAGGAATTTTTCCCAGATACTTGTCACTTAGCATGCCCTGTGCAAGAGGAGAGAAACAGATGGTTCCTACTCCCAACTCATCCAGCGTTGAAAGCAATGACTCCTCCACCCAACGGTTCAGCATAGAATAGGATGGTTGGTGAATTAAAAGAGGTACACCCATGTCCTTAAGGATTGCATGAGCCTCTCTCGTTTTTTCTGCTGAATAGGATGAGATCCCGACATAGAGACACTTACCCATCTTATAAGCAGAAGCAAGTGCTCCCATGGTCTCCTCAAGTGGAGTATTTGGATCGTAGCGGTGACTGTAGAAAATATCGACATACTCCAGACCCATCCGCTTCAGCGAAGCGTCAAGGCTGCTGAGGAGGTATTTCCTGCTCCCCCCCCACTCCCCGTAAGGACCTGGCCACATCAAATACCCAGCCTTACTGGATATGATGAGCTCGTCACGGTGAGAGCGAAAATCCTGGGCAAGCAGCTTGCCGAAATTCAGCTCTGCAGACCCTGGAGGTGGCCCATAATTGTTTGCCAGGTCAAAGTGCGTGATGCCAAGATCGAACGCAGTATGCAGCATCTTTCTTGCATTGGAGAGGGACGTCTGGTCTCCGAAGTTATGCCAGAGCCCCAAGGAGATGGCCGGTAACTGTAAACCGCTTTTTCCACAACGGTTGTATTTCATGGAATCATATCGTTCTTGTTTCGGTGTATACATACATTCCTCCTAACTTGACTATAAGTATAACCGAAATGGCTGTAAATCTCCATTTCTTTTGACGGATGCACTTCCTTGGCCTACACTAATGGCAGATGATCCCTTAGGAGGCTTCTATGAACAAACGGGCAAAAAGGCTTGGCTTTTCTTGTTGCACTCACGTTTCTTGCAATGATTACGGTAAATGCATTGGCGAATATACTTCCCATTGGTGGCATGGGTACCGGTGAAGTTTCTGACTCCTACCCCAATCTGTTTGCACCTGCAGGTATCACCTTTTCAATCTGGGGTGTCATCTATTTCCTGCTTGCATTGCATACCATCTACCAGTTCAGAAAGGGTGATGAGAGTATCCAAATCATCTTCTCGGTTTCAAGTGTGGTGAATATCGCTTGGCTATTCTCCTGGCACTATCTTATGATCGGTCTCTCACTGCTCTTAATGATTGTACTTCTTGTCTGCTTGATCAGGATCAATGACTTAATAGACCTCAAGTCCATGGATAGACAGTCCTATTGGGCTCTTGCGGTTCCTTTCTCTGTCTACCTTGGTTGGATAACCGTAGCAACCATTGCAAATGCCACAGCCTTCCTGGTCTCAATTGGTTGGTCTGGGTGGGGAATAAGTGAAATGACATGGACCGCAATCGTCCTTGTTGTGGGCCTCTTAATTGCTCTCTCCTGGGCATTCCGCCGTCGTGATGCAGCATACTTGCTTACCTTGGTCTGGGCATACACCGGCATCTTGATCAAACATACTTCCCAAGAGGGATTCAGAGGAGAATATCCATTGATCCTGACGGTGGTAGCAATTGCAATCGCTGCATTTATCATCTCATTCGGGGTCCTGGTTCTTCGTAAAAAAGCGACCTGCTGCATGAAACAGTCAAAGGAACTGAGGGCTCTCCAGATAGTGCTGGGCCTCTATATCATATTCTCTCTTGTTCTTGCCTCACTGAACCAAGGAGGTCCTCCTGAGGTGGCAGCCAAGGTTGCTCCCTGGTGGCATTTCTATGAGAACCAGTTCAAGACGTTTCTCATAATTCTTTGTGGATTCCTCACCTATCGTATCGTTAAACGAAAGGGAAGAGCCGGTATGCGCTTGAAGAATTTCATAGGATTCGCAATCAGTGCACTCATGATCCATATTCTCCTTCCCTTGTTCACTGGGAATCCTGAACTCTATTTCTTTGCCATGCCCCTTCCCTGGACCACTATTCCCCTACAAGCAGCTATTCCCAGCTCATCATTCGCACAAAGTCATCAAGCTACCCTTGGACTGGATGGAATTGGATGGGCAATCACATTCTTCTGGGTTTACAGCATTCTGATCGGTATAACCACCGTCTTATTCGGCAGACGCTTGCATTGTTCCCATTTGTGCCTTTTCAACGGCTTTGCCGCAGAGGTATTCGACCCTGCCATTCCACTCCTGACAAAGATACGGCACCCACTCAAGGCGGGTCACTCAAGACCCTACGTGTAATGAGAGTACTATACCTACTTATTGCACTCTTCTTTACTGGGTTCTGGTTGCTTGTCCCCTTTCTATCGTTTTCCTTTGCAACCATGCAAACCATTCGACTATTTGAACTATTGTGGTATCTTCTGGCAAACTTGATACTTGCAATGGCCTTCTGGATAGTTTCAGTAGGTCGCTTATATTGTCATCTTTGCCCACTCGGAACGGTACTTGCAGCCCTTGCTCGTCTCGGAAAAATGCGTATTGAATCAGGGAAGACACACTGCATTGGTTGTGGTGCTTGTGACAGGGCCTGCCCGATGTCAATATCCATCAAGGGATATGCCATGATCGGAGAGCCGATCACCAGTGACCAATGTGTTGGATGTGGTCATTGTATTGATGCCTGCCCAACCGGTACCTTGAGCTACTCTACTGCATTTCTTCATCTCTTTAGGAAAAAATCCTGAAGAGCGATCTGTTTCATTGACTCATTTCTTTGTAGGTGTTAATTTTATGTCAATAATGAGGAGGGATAATGAAAAAAAACATTTCCAGAAAGAAAGGGTGACGTTCACAAGCGTTCAATCATCATCCCTGTACTCATCAGCCTATGTTTTTTTTCTTCGTCACGGGCATTTGGGCTATTTCCACCATTCAAGAGTTCTATTACAAAGAGAGATTGGAACAAGCCCGCGTTTTGGTAAGCGGATATGCAGAAACACTTTCCATTGCAATGGATGCCCAAAGGCTGCTCGAACAACATCTTGAAAACACACTCAATTCAGCAGGAGCAGCAATCAAGAACTACAATGGCCCATTCAGCACCAGTATTCTCTCAACAATGACACGCGATCTGAATGTCGATCGCATATTTATCTATAACGAGGAATTGGCGCTCTCATATGCGAGTGACGGACTCCATATTGGCTGGGTCCCGGAGGAAGGACACCCTGTCCGTCAATTCTTCCATAGTGACAAAACCCAGTACATTGAAGACATCCGCATGGAAACTGGATCAGGTATTCCATATAAGTTTGGATATTATCGCGATGAACCTAGCTTGATCATACAAATTGCTATAGAAGCAGAAAAGATTTATAATTTGAATGCGCGTTTTGATCCGCAATATTTACTTGAACAATTTAGTCAGCTAGATAATAAGATAGCTATCGCATACCTTGATGAACAGCACACCATAATAGCTTCCACTATACCGAGCAGGCTGGGAACATACCTCGATTTTGAGACCTATCATATTCCATTACAATCCGGATCATTCAAACGAATTACCTCAGAAGAAGGTAATTTCATGGTATTGAACGTACCTATCGAACAGAAAGATAATTCTCCAGGAACATTGTTGCTTTTTTTATGGGTTGGACGATACGGAAAAGCTGATCATGATTGTATCACTGGTCATCATTTCTACCATTCTTCTAGTCTTCTTGTTGGAACTTTGGGTACTCTGGGGAATATACAAGAAAAACATGAATTATCTGTTCATTGCATATCACGATGAACTGACAGGCTTGCCCAATCATAGATATTTTGACGAACTGGTGAGAGAGACCCACTCCACACCATTGACATGCCTAATAATCAACCCAAGCAACTTGAAGGCAATAAACATCTTGTATGGCTATACATACGTTAATGAAGTTTTGATTCACATAGCCGATGCGCTGACAGCACTCCAGAATAGCCAAGAAGACCTGCAGGTTTTCCGCATTTCTGATGATCGGTTCATCATCTTAATGCAAACCCATAAGAGTCAGAACCAGATTGATGCTCTCATTGCTTCATTGCAATTGCTAGCCACACAGTACCAGGATGTCAACTCCTTGGATTTCTCAATTGGGATTGCAGCGACCACTACCGCTGGGCATGATCCTTCGCTACTTATCAAACAAGCATCAATTGCTTTAAACGCCACCTCAGAAAAAACGATTCTTACAATATTATGACAGCAGCATGGAAGAAATACTCTTACGAAAAGATGCTGTAGAGCAGGAGCTAAAACGTGCCATTAGAGGTGATGACGGGACCATCTCTCTTGCATTCCAGCCGATCATTGAAACAAGCGACTCGAGTATCCATGGATTTGAGGCTCTTGCCCGGATGAATAGCCCAACGCTCGGGGCGGTGCATCCCATGGAGTTCATTACCATCGCTGAGCAGAGAAGCCTCATGGTCCTATTGGGAGATAAAATCATTGACCTTGCCACTGATTTTCTCCAAACCATCCAAGCGCGATTTGATGAGAGGATTCATGTAGCAATAAACGTATCAGCACTGCAGGTGATTGAAGAAAACTTCATAAAAAAAACTTCAGGATGTGGCAGAGCGAAAACAAATCAATCTTAATCAAGTTGAATTGGAATTGACAGAATCACTTTTCACCAAAGACCTCCATCTCATTGCGAAAAAACTTAAGGCACTTCGTCAGCTTGGGATACGTATCTCCATCGATGACTTCGGGACTGGATTTTCCTCCCTTTCTCGCTTGGGTTCGCTTGAAATCGATATACTGAAACTGGATAGGCTTTTTTTTGTAACACCACTAGAAGAGGCGGTAGGACCTTCTCTGGCGACAGATATCATCTCCATGGCTCATCACCTTGGAAAAACTGTAGTAGCTGAGGGAGTTGAAACAGAATCACAGAGGAGCTACCTGGAAGAAGCTCAGTGTGACTTACTCCAAGGCTATTTTTTCAGCAAACCTTTATCCGCGTCTGATGCTATCCGCCTGCTTGAAGAAGAGAATGCAGATAATGCGTAAGGCATGCGTCCTATCCATCCTGCTTCTCTTTACGCTTGCTAGTTTGGGCGCAGAAACACTTCCAGCACTGGACAGAGGAGTTGAAAACGCCATCCACCCCATGCTTTTGGTTGATGAAAGAGACAACTCCATACGGTATGCAAATCCTGCAAGTGCTGATTTTTTTTTCAATACCTAAAGACAGACTGATAGGAAGGAATTTTCTGGCACTCATTGGGATCACAGTTCCTTCCCTCACTGAGTTACATGAACAGGTACTTTCTCTCAAAACCAGTGATGATGAATCTCTCTATTTTCAGGTAGGGGTGCAACGGGTGGGGAACATTGGAACACCATATTTCATGAT
>JDSF01000351.1_pt1 | contig 20178 bp, 21 predicted proteins | sample 199441 | NCBI WGS metagenome assembly JDSF01 (sample SAMN02592751, study PRJNA231836) | bioreactor metagenome | isolation source: continuous culture bioreactor denitrification-DNRA | place: Germany: Bremen
AATTGACTCCTTCCTGCATAACGAAGCATTGAGACCTGGTCGATGCGGTATTTCGTGAATATCAGCTCGATTGCGGCAGGATAGTCACCTTTGGAGAGCATCAGATTCCTGTTTGCAAACAGATCAACTACTAATTTTCCAAAGGAACTTGATAACGCTCGCCGTCAGACTTGGGAGCCTCTGTGACTAGATGGTTGATGATGATCACATCATCGGTACCGTACCGTAGTATCTCTTGGGCTTTGGGTTTCAGTAACACCTTGCCTGGGTATCTCTCTGTAAGCGTGGAAAACACAAAATCACAACCCTCCTTCTCAACTTCGAGGAAGATCTAATTATATGCCAAATGGTGATTGAAGAACTCGTTTAGCCAAGACAGTTCCCAAACCCTATAGGAAAGGAGAGGGAAATTCTCTTGCATGTACCCGATCACCTGCTGGGCTGCATGAGAATATACCCCGGTGAAGATACCTTTCATCGGCTCTTTATCAACTTTCTTGTATTGATTGCGTCCAACCCTAACTATCAGTCTGGAATTGCGCAAGGTTCCCATTAAATATCTGAGCTGCGTCTCCTTGAAGGAGGGATCGACAATCCTTGCTGCACGTAGGATCTGCTGTCTCGTACACGTGCTATCAGGCAAATTTCAAATGATTGCATGCTTGTTAGTACTCATCACCTCCTCAGCCATTTCGGCAAATATTCATTTTTTTTGCCGTTCTGACTTTTATATAGGACTGTAGCGCCCCTAACTTGAAATAAGGCTCTTAATTCTTAATCCTTGTTTCAAGTTAGGATTTTCGCGAAGGTTCTGAATCCTGTAAAGCCAATTGGCTCATTTCACCCCTGAGATGCTTCAATACCTTCATGACTTCCGGGGTAGAGAAGATCACATCAACCCCCAGCTTTCAATCCCATCAACACCTAAATCAAACCCTAGACCATCTTCCACAATACCTTGCGATAGAGAAATGGGATGATTACCAATGAGAGGGCAAGAGACAACAGGAAGAACAACAGGGATCCCTCTATTGAGAAGCGAGCCATCCAATAGGAGGGAAAGAGACTGAACAGATACTGATACCTGTCATGAAACAAGTAGGGAATAGGTAATCCCAAGAGAATAAGACTGGAAAGTTTCCCCATTGCCATTCCCTCAATCTTATTATGCGAACACGAGAAGATAATCAAACCAGCAACAACTCCCGTTAGGGCAGAGAGTATACACATACCGATCTGCTGGGAGAGGCTCCACTCAGTAAGATGGAAGAACTGCAAGAGGATAAGGGAGGCAAATCCCGCCATGGCTGCGGGGATTGCCAGATGGGAAATAAGATACCCATGGCTTTGCAGTGGCGTTACAGAGAGATAGCGTGTCAGCTGTTGCTCGTGTTCATCAAGCATGACCATCGCTGAGGCAAAACAGAACATATAGGGGGAGAGTATCATCAGCAGGAGATCGAATAGCCGATAGTATGGCTGCAGGACAAAGGCAACATCGAAGTAGGAGCAAAGCAGTGCTTCCAGGGAGGGGATGGCAAACCTAAAGAATGCTCCTGCAAGAATTGAAGCAAAGCAGACAGACAGCAACATACCATCACTCACTATCTGACGAACGACCAGTTTGAACGACAGGAGTACCCGCTTCATCGCTTTACCCCTCCTAGTGTGTTGAAGAATGCTTTGGTTGTCTGGACTGTGTAGTACAGCACACCAGAGGTCCAAAGCAGAAGCGAAACACCCGCGAGTGCACGATACTCACCAGACAAGCAGAGCTCAATAATGCTGATACCAGGATGAAGCAACATCCACGGGGATCCTGGGCGAAGGATATAGAACGCGGCTGGTATGGAGATAACCAACAAACAGGGAATCGTGGCAAAGATGAATTGGTTGAGTGTATCAGTCTTCGTTGCCAAAACCAAACCCAGGGAGGAGAACAGGCAGGAACCAATGAAAATGGTACCACCTACCAGAACCGGATGTGCTACCACAGTTCCAAACCCTGCAATGGAGAGAGCAACGAGCGTTGCAATGATGGACAAGGAACAGAGCTTGGACAGTACATACTCCCCTGGCTTTAAAGGAGAAACAACAAGGCTGTGCAGTGTATGCTCATCCTTCTCGAACTGCAGGATGGCTCCCATGAAGAACAGACCAAGGACTGCAGGATCGCTATAGATCATGAGTACCGCTACCCTTGCCTGCCATTGATCGCCTACCAGCTGCAGGATCAGCACATAGAGCAAGGTAAAGAGAGCGTAGATGAAGTAGAAGCCATATCGAAACTGGAAGCGGATATCACCTTTAAGCACAGAGAGGAATCTCATTGTAGTTTCCTCCCCGTCAGCTCGGTGAAGATGTCATTAAGCGTAGGCTCACTACTGTGAATACTGAGAAGACGGTTCTCCTTGAGTGCGCTCAAGAGTTCAGTATCCTCTCCAATTGAGCTCAATTGCGTACAACGTTGGTACTCAGTACCCTGCTCTTTATATGAGTAGGAGACAGTAACCGCTCCTCTACTCATGATCAAGTTTCTCGGACTGTCGAGGGAGCGTATACTACCATCGACGATGAACGCAACCCGGTCACACAGCTCTGTGGCATCATACATATTGTGGGTGGTCAGGAGAATGGTGGTGCCTTTCTCTCGCTGCTGGAGGATCAGGTCTTTCATTACCCTGCATTCGAGGGATCGAGGCCACTTGTTGGTTCATCAAGAAAGAGAATCGAGGGGGAGTGAATCAAGGCCTTGATGAAATTGAGACGGCTCTTCATGCCCTTTGAATAGGCAGAGACCTTCTTATCTGCCTCTGCGGCCAGTCCCACTGATTCAAGCAACGGCTCGATGGGAAGTGTGTGCTTATACAACGAGGCAAAGTAGGAGAGGTTCTCTCTCCCTGATAGCTTCTCAAACAGGCTGGGAACTTCGAAATCCACCCCAATATGTTCATAGAACGCTGAACCACATCTCCTTGGCTCAACAGTGTTCACTACTACATCTCCCTTATAAGAAGGGATCAGGCCGGTGAGTATCTTCTGCACGGTGCTTTTACCGGCACCGGAGGGACCAAGAAAGCCAAATATCTCCCCAGGCTGTACGGAGAACGACATGCTCTCTATAAAGGGTTTTGCAGTATAGCTGAAATTGAGATTCTCTACGGTAATCATAGCTTTCCTTCCTCCAATATCTGAGAGACGATTCCTCTCAGCAATAGGCGCATTACATCATCAAATACACTGGCCCCGATTTCTTTTGTGTGCAGCATCATAAGAAACGCTGCTCTCAGTGCACCACTGAAGATCGTCAGTTGTGCTTCATCAAGCTGTACGGGAAGGAACGACAGGAATCGGTCCATGTTCAGATCATCAGTCTGAATATGCTGCGCAATTACCTCGGGGGGCAGCTTACGGATCAACAGTTCCAAGTCCTGTCTCTGGATCATGGCTGCCAAGAAGGAACCCTCTACACGCTTGAACAGGTCAAAAAGAATGGCAGTGAGGTCTTCGATACCTAAGGGTTGCTCTGTATTCTGTAGTGTGGTTATCAGGGAATGCTGGATCTCATCATGGAATTCCATGATTACGTCAAAGAACAACAATTCCTTTGAGGGATAGAACAGATAGAAGGTCCCTTTGGGGATATTCACCCGCCTCACCAGCTCATCGACAGTGGTTTTCTTTACTCCCAATGTCTGTAAACACTGGGCTGCCTCAGCCTTTAGTCTGGTTTGTATCGATGCTCGTTCTTGCTGTGATAATGCCTTGGGCATGAGGATCTCCCATTCCTATTTGACTATTTACTCTATTTTAGTCATATAGTATGTAATGAGGATGGAGTTGTCAAGATTAACAGTCTTCTTAGCAAATCTTATACGTTCTTCCGTTTTGATTGATCAATACTTTGCAGGTAGGCACCGCCCTGACCAGCAACTGAGTCATCTCATGGTCGTTCATGACTGCAGGACTCGGTGGAAGGGGGGGGAAGGAAGAAACGACTGGTACGCCAATTCCCCATACAGTTATGAAGTAAACAACCCTGCTCTATTCACCATTTCTCGAATCTCCTCCACGGTATATTGAAACAACATACCTTATTGCAACATTATTATTTCAATTTGCGAATCTATCTTGAAATAAGAACCAAAATTTATGGTCGTTATTTCATGATAGCCTTAGCATCGATTAAGGAAACATACAAGCACGCTGGTTAGCATTTCACTTTTTCGTGTACTTTCGACAACTACACAACCAATACCGATACGTTGGTGCCCTAGTATCCCTAATTCCCCTTTGTAGATACATCATGCTCTCAGCATCTCTACACGCCACTGTCTGGACAGTATGGGAAAATCTTATCTGGCATCTACGGTTCAATCGTATTTTAGCTGAGAATTCCACTCAATAGTTGCACAGCTCATCAGAAAGCCCTCACAGGGCGTACCCAGTATTCCATATATCGATATGCGAAGTCTTTGGACCCATAATAGAACATCTGTTGCCACGCAGTAATCCCAGAATTCTCAGACGAACTCCAGTAGCTCGCGTCTCGCAACCCTCCCAGCTGTGGATTTGAAGCCCATAGATTCTGGCGCATCAAGTTCAGCTCGTCCTTCGAGGGCAGGAACCAGTCCGTATACCCTCCTCCGACATAATCGAAACATGCCTTCGCTGCATACATGGCTTTCTCAGTTCCAGTAGTGGAACTGTATGCTATATTCCCCATCGCAGACACCAAGGCAGTGGTATTCGCTTCACCTTTTCCAATCTCTGTTCTTGTCCCCACTACTGTATTGGTACCACCAGACGTGGTGCGGAAATATCCAAATACATATGGTTTTTCAGGAGTTCCATTCCATCCTGCAGGGGCCGCTTCCAGATACCTCGCATCAGATAGAAAACGCCTCTCATAATTACTTATCGTTCCGTCTCCGCTAAAGTCATATCCGATTTCATCATCATAGAACACGTATCCACCACCAGGACCAATGTCCCCGACAGCAAACGTCTTTTCTGTCACAGATAGCTCCCTATAGCTTCCAACTAATACAGTAGCAGTTTCTTTCACCCTGACTCTTACCTTTGTAGCAGTGGTAACACCACTAAGGCCAGCGAGCGTTGTCCCCCCATCTGCATCAACACTCACATCAGCGTACGAGGCGTATGTAATTCCATTAATCGCCACAGCTGCTTCCAAACCACTTGCACTCGCTGCAAAACCGGTGAGTTCAATAGAGGTCGCCGCAGAGGGATATTTCCCTACTATATGTTCACTTGGCGCAGGAGGTCCGGCAGCCTTCTCAATGGTAAGGGTTCCCGTATCACCAACATCGAAGCTGTAGTTGCGGGCACTCCCTCCTGTTATGCTGATCGTGTAAGTTCCTACAGCAGAGGTAGGTGTTGTTCCAGCTGTTGCAGAAGGAGGGGAAAACCACGAGGCTGTGCCAGCGCTTTCTCCACCCACAAAGCCGGTGACATTGACGGAGAAGGCAGGCTCAGTAGCCCCGTATGCCCGCGTATAATCTCCCACCGTTGCCGTCAGAACGGCTTGAGTGATAGAGGCTTTTCTGCTTGTATCGTTATTCAGGTAGTAATTACTGGTATCAGTCCCACTGATGGTATAGGAAATGGCAACAGCCTTGTCACTGCCTGCATCCTTCGTGTCATAGTATGCTGAAACAGAGTCGAGAGATACACTATCTCCTGCAATGACTCCAGACAGTGTTCCCTCTGATGAGATTGGTACTGTACGAGTTCCATCATACACCTTTGATGCAGGGAAGAGGGTACCAATGACACTCAGTTGCTTTGGTTCGATGGCTCCCCAACTTCTACCCCAGACTGGTGGGGCATAATTGCTTGCATTGGTGCCATCTAATGTATAGACGACGGTGATGGGATTGAAGTGTCCTGTTGCATTGGTAACGTTAGCTGACTCATGGTTTGCAGAGGCTCCAACAGTAACGACATCTCCTTCAAGAACACCAGAAAGCGAACCTAGAGTGACAGTACCAAGAACAGCTGTTGTACCATCGTAGGTCTTGGTAACACTCTCAAAGGTAGGATCACTAATAGTAAGCTGCTTTTTTAAAATAGCACAGGATGCAGTTGTGCTCGTGTCAGCCGGTTTGATGTAGTTGGCCTTGTCATCTCCATCGATGGAATAGGTAATGCTGATCCGTTTACCGGTTTCTGCTATAGGGGTATCATAGGCAGCTGTTGCCGTCACCGTTACATCGTCGGAGGAAAACGTTCCAACAAGAGAAAAGGTGGGGGTCTCTGCAGAGGTCGTACCGTCATATACCTTGTTGGAAGTAAGTGCAAGATTCGATACATTCAGTTGCTTTCGTGTAATTACACCCGTTTCTGTTGCAACCGAGTTACTTGGTACGAAGTAGTTGTCCTTGTCTGTTCCGCTCAAGGTATACGTGAGGGTAATGGGCTTCGCTGTTCCTACATCCTTCGTATCGAAGGTTGCTGTTGTCTGTATCGCTACCGAATCACCAGTAATAATACCTGCCAACGTGCCGTATGAGTTTATTGTTGCAGAACGAGAGCCATCATACACCTTTTCCGATGCAATGGTTGTCTGTGAAACCGTGAGCTGTTTCTTGATGATATTCCCGCTATTGGAGGAATCATCAGATGGTTTGATGTAGTTACCTGCATCAGAACCACTGAGCGCGTACCTGATCGTAATGGCTTTACCAGATGCTGCAGATTTGTCAGCGTATGCTGCGCTCGCTTCCAACCTGGCGCTATCGCCTGTCACTACACCAGAGAGGGTGCCAGTCGAGTCGATCTCAACATTGTTATTACCGTCATACTCCTTGTTCGCAGTGATGGTGGTACCTGAGACCATGAGCTGCTTCTTGGTAATATTCCCTCTACAGGTGATATCATCCGCAGGCTTGCTGTAATTCCCGGCATCAGTGCCATCGATATCGTACCTGACCGTAATTGTTTTAGCATCAGCTGCAGATTTGTCAGCATAGGTTGCGGCTGCTGACACTATTACGCTATCGCCTGGCACTACATCAGAGAGTGTGCCGAAGGAGTCGACTTGGGCGGTGTTCGTACCGTCATACTCCTTGCTTGCGGTGATGGTTGTTCCCGAGACGGAGAGTAGTCTCTTGTTGATGGCCCCACCCTCTACCGTCTTATTCATCGGTCTGAGGTAATTACCGGCATCAGAGCCGCTGAGTGTATAGGTGACAGTAATCTGCTTGCCGGTTCCCGCTGTAGAAGAATCATAGGATGCTGAACCACTCACTGAGACATCCTCGGTTTCTATCTTTCCGGTAAAGTTCACCGTGGAAATGGAGGCTGTAACACTACCGTCATAGATTTTGCTTACCTCCAAATCAGATCCTGAGACCGTTAGCTGCTTCTTGGTGATATTCCCTCTATAGGTGGAATCATCAGCAGGTTTGATGTAGTTGCCTGCATCAACACTACTGAGTGAGTAGCTGACAGTAATCTGCTTTTCACTTCCTACGCTATTATCAGCGTATGCTGCTACAGCAGATACGGTCAGGGTATCACCGGTGACTATTCCACTCGATGTCCCAACAGAGGTGACCGTCACCATAGTTGTCCCGTCATATTCCTTATTGGCTGTGATGGTGGTTCCTGATATCGTTATCTGCTTCTTGGTGATATTCCCGCTATTGGAAGAATCATCAGATGGCTTGATGTAGTTACCTGCATCAGCTCCACTGAGCGTGTAGCTGATCGTAATCGTTTTGCCAGCCGCTGCAGATTTGTCAGCGTATGCTGCACTCGATTCAAAGGTGACGCTATCTCCGGGGACTATACCAGAGAGGGTTCCAGAGGAGTTGATCTGGGCGGTGTTACTGCCGTCATACACCTTATTCGCTGTGATACCTGTTCCTGATACGGTGAGTTGCTTCTTGGTGATATTCCCAGTAAATGATGAATCATCCGTAGGTTTGATGTAATTCTCGGTATCAGGGCCGCTGATCGTATAGGTTACTGTGATCGGCTTGTTTGCTCCTGCCTCAACAGAATCATAGCTTGCCTGTGCACTTACCGTTACATCATCCGTTCCTTGAATGCCAACAAGCGCGCCAGCTGTAACAGTACCGTTTACAGCTGTTGTGCCGTCATAGATTCTATCAGTAGCTGTCAGCGTTGGACTTGTGATCGTCAACTGGATCGGTTGGTAGTTTGGTATCGTTACGGTGCGGGGTTTACTGGGATTCAGCCCATGTGCAGCGGCGTACCTGCCAAATAGGTTCCGGCTGTAAGTATGGTCGTTCCTTCAGTACAGGCACGATAGGGCTCTTCTTCTGGGGTTGAGTCCAGCTTGTACTCCATGGCTGCAGTGGTTCCCCTCAACTGGCCATCAGCGCTGTCGAAGCGCGTGGGGGCGGATGGAGTAAAGGTTGAAGACTCCGGGGCAGGTTGGTTGAATACGACCAAGAGGGTTTTCTCTACTATCTGTCCTTCCTTGAGATCGACTTGTTGGGTACCTATACCCAACTGGTCGCCATCTTCATCGAAGGCAGTCACTGTAATGGTCCATACTCCACTTTTCAGTTCTGAAAGAGCATGCCGAGGCGGTGCAATATTACGTAAGGTGAAGCGTGATGTTGAATTTGTGTGCATCGCATCCAGGCTATAGGAGGATACCGCTACATTAGGAGTATCCAAAACGATGATCAGACTGATGTTACCCAACCTCTCCATCATCTCACTGCAACCAGTGAAGAAGAGCAAGGCTGTGATGAACACGAGAAGACAAAGAAGAAGTACTGTTTTGGGCTTTTTCATGATGATCCCCTAGAAGTTGTATCGAAGTCCGGACTGAAAGCCCAAGAGCGTACCGAAGCTACCTTTCTCGAAGAACAGGACCCCCAGAGGGGCAATGATCAGAGAGTAGGTATCAGATAGAGCGTAGCTGAGATTCACAGAGAGGCGGACCTGTTGGTCGATGAAGGACTCAAAAGAATTTGTCCCATCTTGATCAAAATCCGCATTCAGCAGATGCAGTACCAACCATAGCCGAATTCAGGGGCAATCTGCAGCTTATCAGTGAGATCGAACCGATAACTCATCCCGACCGACAGGTTGGCCGCTTGCATGGAATCAACCCAATCGGACTTCGAAGGTCCACTGCTGTAGGCAATCTCCCCATACCCGATAAGGCTCTTTTGTTTGTTCAGGGCAACGTTCATTTTCACCGCAGCACCGAGTACATAGGAGTAGTAGGTTGCACACGTACGTACGGGGAAAAGTCCGTACAGTTTACTGTCCAGAGAATCGAGAATATTCGAATCTTTTGTTTCGTTTGGTACTATCTCCCAAATATGTTCTGCTGGTATGTATCGGTATGCATAACTCCTACTCCAGTTTTGTGCGTCTTTGGATTGCTGAATAAAAAGTCGGTCTTGCTTACTGTCAAAGTTCTCAAGTATCTGTACTGGACTGGAGATATCCACATCCATCCAGACATCCTTCTCGGCTTCCCCTGTTTGGTAGCGGAATGATTCGTATTCTAACTCACTAGGTATAATCTCGACTCGTACGGCACTGCTTGAGGCATATACCGATAAGCAAGAAAGAAAAAGCAAAAGCGCTGTGCAAGTGAAAGTCCGAACCCTGAACGCCATGATGAAATTCCTCTCTTTTAAAATGGCATTCGTATGATCCTTTGCAAAAAGCAAAAGAATATGCATGAGACACCATTAGTATTGTTGGGGTGTACCTTAGCAAGCTCTGCAAGAGAAAAAAAAGGGGTTATACTTGGAAAGTGTAGTTTTCTACTTATAAAGAGAAGACAAGATCTAGATGAGCAGTCTCACTCTGAATTGACCGTCCAGAATACAGTAGAGCAGCTCTGCGTCGTATTTGGTGGCGAACGCTACGATACTCTTGGTTCCTACCCCATGGCCTTCCTGTATTGAATACGGAAACCCATCTGGGCCAAGGGTTACCGTTTCCATGCAGGGGTTGGAGATTTCAAGCAAGAGCCGCCCGACTTGGTGGCAAGACAGTTTTATAAGTCCTCTTCGTTCTTCGGGAAGAAGCGAGACTCCTTGGATGGCATTTTCCAATAGATTTGCCATAACCAAAGCCAATTCGAGTGAATCGAAGGGTAATTGGGCATCTAGCGCAAGATGTACATTCGCTTGGATGCCTTTCTGCTCAGCCAAGTCCAGGTAATGACAGATAACGGCATTCACGGCCTTATTCTCACAGTAGACTCTAGCGGGATACATTTTGATCTCGTTCTGTTTGTGCAAACAGGTAATGGCTTCTTCAATCTCTCCTTGCTGCAGAAGTTCCAGGAGCATGTTGTTGAAATGCCTGCGGTCATGGGAAACCAAGCTGTGCTCATGAGCCAGCTTGTCCATGAGCTGCAACCGCTCTGTCATTGTGGAGGCTGCTTGAGAAAGAAGCGTCCGCTCATGTTGGTCCTTCAGATGTTCAGTTTCAAGGGCATGCATGGCAGTAAGCCTTCTCAGTGAATAGAAAACGGTACCATATGCAGCCAGGGAAAGCATTACCAAGAGAAAGAGTGGCCACTTGGCAGAAAGCAAGGTGTTTTCGATGTTAGCTGTTACGTAGAAGTAATAGCCTAGATTGAGAAATATGCAGATGACCAATAGTGAGAAGATTCTCCAATTGTTGGTGACGGAGTTGTAGAACGGTAGCAGGTACCGCTGAAACGAAAAGATTATCAGGAGATAAAGGAAGAGTCGGATGAGTGTATGTGCATACTGGGATAGGGAAAGAGTTTCCCCAGATGGAAGCTAAGGATGATGATCATCATCATGATGTTTACGGTGGTAAGAAAATTGAAGCTCCACTGCATGACCCCTGTCTTTGACAGAGGTTTGAGACAGATACCCAGGACGATGAACATCACAATGTTGAAGCGTGACAGACCGGTAAGATTCCCATACATGTAGAACCAGGAATTGCTGGCTATACCGATAATGAAAACCAAGGACACAATCAGGAAATTACTCCTGCGTCCATATTTTGATTTGGTCAGGGTGAAAAGCAGCAGGACATTCATGATGGAAGTTACGCTGCCTCGAAGGCTGTTGCTGATAAGATCCTGCATTACAAATGTCTCTGCTTTGATAGATAATTCATATAGGCATCCCGTACTGCAGTGTAGTGTTTGGCTGTGATGGGAACCGATTGAACACCGCGAAAGGTGAACTGGGTTTTAGTAAAACCCTCGATGTGATCCATATTCACTACAAAAGAGACATGTGGCCGTAAAAAACGTTCGTTCTGTAATAAGTGTTCAACATGGCAAGCGAACGATCCCTTGATGACCTTCGTTGTGAGGGTTCTCGCTTCCATGAGCGTATAGGTAACGGTGTGATTGGTATATTCACAATACAGTATTTCCGATAGCTTGAGGACTCTCATTCCCTCATGGGTCTTTATCACCCAGGTACTATCATTCGTCATGGCAAGTTTTGTCACTACCAGATGCAACGTTTCGTGGAATTGTTGCTTTCTAATCGGTTTGAGAAGATAATCGAAGGGCTTGGCCTCAAACGATTGAAGGGCAAAACCAGGTTCAGAAGTAGTATAGAGAATGAAGGCCGACTGGTCGTGATCGCGAATGGTCTTGCCTACCTCAATCCCATTGAACATGGGCATTACTATGTCCATAATATATATGTGAAACCGTTGTATTTCACAGCTTCGCAAGAGGGTGTCCGGGTGAAGGAATTGTTGGACGGAAGCTTTAATATGGTGTGTTTGCATATAATCAGACGTAAAGGACGCAAGTAGTTCCAACTGGCCGGGATCATCATCACAAATAGCAATATCTAGCATTCCTCATCCTTGCTGCACAAAACTAATAAACAGTGTTTATAGTTATACTGGATGAGCAGACTAAAGTCCATTAATAATCTTGACAGACAGATAGCACGCGAGCAGTAACATTAAGTGTCCACCAAAAAAAAGAAGAGGTGAAGAAAAAAAAGAGAATCCCATGGGAACCGTGTTTTTCTTGATCTACCGAGTATCAAAGAACACACGGAGAGCCCATGGAACGAAAAAAAATTGCTCAGCATACATTTTTTAACATTTACCTTTATAAGGTTCTTCTAGGTAAGGTTGATGGACACGTTCTGAGTGTGACTGTTTTGTTCCCGATTTCTGTGGCTGTGTACTGGTACCGATACCTGTTCTTTTCTCCTCATGCTTCCCGTGGTCAAAATAGTTTCCTGTGGAAAATGTAACCATACTGTTTCTCATCCTCGATGACCTGATACAATCATCTATAATTACACTTGTAGCAAAATTGTAATTACAGGTGCTAGTACAACTGGGAGCCGTTGACAGGTTGAGTGTAATACGAAACATTATAGACACGTGTAAAGAATTTATGGACATATGATTGTCATCATCGTCCTTCGTTGCAAAGAAGGGCGTGTTCATCTTCAGGAGGATCAACCATGAGAACAAAAGATTCCTTCACGCCATGGGACAAGCTGTATCCCTATAAGGGCACGATGTACCATGCAACGTGGCCTACCCTCAAGGAGCTTTTTGAGATAACTGTCGAACGCTTTGGCTGGCGGGTCTGTTGGAAAGAGTTCGTTCCAAAACCTGTTTCCTATACCTATAACGAAGCCCTTCCCATCGTGAAAGGGATTGCCTCTTGGCTTCTCAGTTCTGGTATCAGAAAGGGAGACAAGGTCATTGTAAGTGGAAAGAACAGCGTGGCATGGGGATTCGGATATTTTGCTGTCATATTCGCAGGAGCCACCGTGGTACCCTTGGACAATGCATTAAGCGACGAGGACTTCATACGACTGGCAAAGTTTTCCGATTCTGTCGCGATGCTTACCGATAGCAACAGACTGAAGAACGTTGCTTCAGAACTTCCCATGAAGGCCGTTGCATGCCTTGAGGAGAACGGACCTGTTGAATGGATCATGCACAAGAGCGCCGAATATGTCGAGCCTGAACCATGTGGAGAGGATGATATTGCACAAATACTCTTCACCTCCGGGACAACCGGGACTCCGAAGGGAGTCATGTTGACCCATAAGAATCTTGTCTCAGATGTATTCCTCTCGCAAGCAAACATGAATATTTTCGAGACAGACGTGTTCTATGCAATTCTGCCAATCCACCATGCTTATACGCTCTTGTCTGTATTACTGGTAGCAATGGGCGTTGGTTCCTCCGTTGTATTCGGCAAGAAACTTGCTGTATCGCAGATACTCAAGGAACTTAAGCAAGGGGAAGTAACCATGTTCCTGGGCGTTCCGATGCTCTTCAACAAGATGTATGGAGCCGTTGTAGATGGACTGAAGGAAAAGGGGTTGCTTGTATATGGAACTATACGGGGACTTATGGGTATCTCAGGTTGGATTAAGAGAACGTTTGGTCTTAATGTGGGAAAACATTGGTTCAAGTTCCTGCTCAAGAAGCTCTCACTCGACACCAACAGAATCTGTATTTGTGGAGGCGGGCCGCTTCCTAAATCGACATTCAGAGGATTCAACGAACTTGGCATCGATTTCGTACAAGGATATGGGCTTACCGAGACCTCCCCTATCACACATCTCAATCCCATCTATGCATTCAATGAATCCTCAGTCGGAAAGGCCGTTGCAAGTACCGAGTGCAAGATCGTCGATCCTGACGAAGACGGAAACGGTCTGATCTTCATCCGTGGCCCCCAGGTAATGAAAGGATACTACAAGAATCCTGAGGCTACAGCTGAGGTGCTTGACCAGGATGGTTGGCTCAATACAGGGGATATTGGACAGGTGGATGAGAAGGACTACCTATACCTGAGCGGGAGGGCCAAGTCTGTTATCGTGAGCGATGGAGGAAGAATATTTTCCCAGAAGAGATTGAGGACAAATTCCAGCTCTACACAGAAATTGAGCAGCTGTGTGTAATTGGATACATCAAGGATAAGCAAAGCGCCGGTGAGCATGTGAGGGTCATCATCTTCCCCTCCCAGACATTTACCGAAGGAAAGACTCCCGAAGCGATACAGGAGAGAATGGAGCAGATAGTCAAAGAGGTAAACGCTACCCTTCTCTCCTATAAGAGGATAGAGATGGTCACGGTGCTGATGAACCGCTATCCATGACCTCATCCAAGAAGGTCAGACGTGCTGAGGTCTCTAGGCGATATGAGATTGCCTGAAGGTGAAGTGAGAGAAAACACAGAGATACTTTCTACCAGGCATGGAAGATAGCCGAGGTTCTGGAGCAACGTTTTCCTGGTTGGGACTCCCGTCGATACATCATTGCAATGCTTATCTATCGGTATCTCTCCCAAGAAATGGAGCAGTTCGCAGAAGATCAACCGGAACTGGTGTTGCATCAGAAGCGATATAGAACCATGGATGACGAGGAGGCAGAAGCGCTTACGGGAGAGGCGTCTTCCGCGATTGGGTTCTTCATTCCTCCAAGCGGTCTCTTCTGTAATGTGTACCGGGATGCCCCAAGAGATGGGAATCTTGGCAAGACCCTGGAATGGGTTTTCTCCGATATTGAGGAATCAGCGGTCGGATACGCAAGTGAGAGCGTCTTCAGGAACCTCTCAAGTCATCTTGCTAAAGATGAAATTGAACTGGGTGCTGTTCCCAGAACAAGAAAGCAGAAGCTATACAGCCTGATGAAGGCCGTCTCAAGTATCAGTCCAGAGGCCATTTCCGATATGACGAGTACCTTTGAGCACCTGCTTGACCAGTATTCCAGACCTCTGGCAACAGGGGACAGGATATTCGAAGCACGGCTTGTGCCTGACTTGCTTATACTCCTTGTGAGCAGGGGAAGTAAGTCCCTACAGTCATTCTATGACCCCTACTGTGGAACAGGTGTGTTGTTATCCCATGCACGCTTCCGCCTTGCGGAAGGGGGGCTGTTTGTATGGCCAGAGCGAAACGATACCAGAGTACAATATGGCTCGCTTCTTCATGTTTCTCATCCATCTCGACCCAACTCGTTTCTCATTGGCCTATGGCGACTCACTGACGTCTTACGAATCCTTTGGTGGACGTACGTTTGATGGTATCGCCAGCATACTCCCTGTGAGGAAGCGATGGATTGGAGATGAAGATGCATCTCTTGTTGAGGACAGCCGTTTCAGTCCTGCAGGAGTCCTGGCCCCGAAGGCAAAGGCTGACCTGGCATACGTGATGCACTCAGTGTCATGCCTCAGTGCGTGTGGAACTGCAGCCTTTGCCCTTTGTGAGGGGGGGGCCCTGAGCCGGGAAAGGTCTGAGAGAGAGATACGAAGCTGGCTTCTGGAGAACAACCTTGTCGATGCTGTCATCAGAATTCCGGCCTATGGCCTTCATTCGACTACCATGCATCGGTATATGCTTGTTCTACGAAAGGGAAGAAGGGAAGATACCATTCTCTTTATTGACGCGTCTTCGCAAACCAGAGACAAAAGGCCTTCCTTCATATTGATCAGTGAGATATCCCACATATACAACGAACGAAAGGAAGTGCCTCACTATGCTTGCCTTGTAGACAGGAAAGAGGTCATGGAAAACGGGTATGATCTTAGGCCTTTTCACTATGTGGGGAGAAACATCCCTTGTGAAGGAGAATCAGGAACGTCGCTTGAAAAGGCCATTGAAAAGACAAGGAATGAGCTTGCATCGGTGGCTGTCTCCCCTTCCGCGCTTACTTCGTTGGCTAAGAAGCTTGATCAGGCGCCTTTCCTGCCTATTGGTAATTTGGCTACCATCAAAGGGGGGGGCAAGAACATAAGGTCCTATGCATTCACAGATTCCCCTGAAGGGATTGGGTATGTGAGAACATCAGATCTTGCATGCAAATCCAGTGATTGCCTCCTCGTCAGTTCGTCCGTGCTCAGGATCTCACCGAAGGTAACCACTGCAAGGATGTTTGATAGGGATACGGTGCTTATTCCCAAACATGCCACAAGTATCAAATCGGGCAGGAGGGGAATCCTGGCAAAGAGGTCGGCTGTAGATGGAAACCTGTTGTGTCTTGTCCCACAGAAAGGGGTACGAGAGGAGTACCTGCTCCATGCATTCGGATGCTGGACCTGTGGGGTATGGCTCAAAAGAACCGACCACAGGGGAGTTCTGAGAAGTTCCGATACTGTTGATGCCATGATCAGGGTTCCCTCTACCGGAATACAGAAGCAGGTAAGTGATACAATACGTTCCCTTGAATCGTCCGAACGCTTGTTGCACAAGAGGATCTCCCTGTTGAGAAAGCGCTTGGCGATGCGTTTGGAGGAACTCATGGCTTCCATTCATGATGCGCCTCGCTTCCCTGTTTCTGCTGTTGCGGAAGTCTCCAAGATTCCCCCTTACAAGTATAACAAGTTTGTGAGGTATGCTGATTCGGGAACGTGTGTTGCCCTGAGGGGATGCAATGTGAAGAGTGGTCGTCTCGATCTGTCAAATACCAAACGTCTTGATGATACGGTTCTGCATGAGATCAACTCTGCGCTTCTCCATACAGGAGATATTCTGTTCACCATTGTCGGTTCTCCGGGCCATGCAGCTGTGATAGATTGCGATGATTTCTACTATCTGGAGCCAGGTGTAGCCCTGATCAGTTGATAAGACAAAGGTGCTTCCTTCATTTCTGTACTACTGGTACCTGAACAGCCCTGATTGCAGGGTAGGTTTCTCCAGTGAGGAGAGACAGGTGGACAGAAGAAGCATTTCCTTCGACCGTATACGAAGTTTTAAGATCAGTCTTCCTCCGTTGGAACAGCAACGGGAAATTGTCGAGGAGCTCGAGACAGGATACATGGCGAGGATTATTGAGTCGGAAAGAGCATTGTCAGAAGTTCATACGAGTCTTGAAATGCTTGTTTCAAAACTGGCTCTGTGAATTGGAAGGTAAGCATATGGATATTGATGTCAACAATGTAGGGTATGGAAGTGACCGAATACGGGTTGTCGATTGTGATACGTTCTACCGTGTGAAGCCAGTGAAGTACTTTGCGATCAATCAGGAAATGTCTGCGATACATGCCGACATGTTTGGCTGTGGGCACAGGGCACTGTTGGATAAAGAGCATCGCGCATGGATGATCTTCAGGACCAGGATGTACATACACAACCTTGCTGCATGGAGGACTGGATTCGAGGCTGAGACCTGGTGTCAAGAAGGACATAGGCTCTTCTTTCCCCGTGCTGTTACGGCGAAGGAGGTGGATGGAGGGCCTCTGTTTGAGGCATACAACCATTGGATTGTCCTGAATATTGAACAAGGAAGACCCGAAAAGCCATCATACCTTGAGAGCAGGTTGCGCTATCCACCTACAAACGAGAGGTGGTTCAATCCTGCTTTTCCGAAGTTCCCTCGACAAGAGGATTTCTCCAAAGGGGTTGTGGGTAGGGACAAGGTGCACATGGACTATTATGACTATGATTACAACAGACATGTGAACAACCTGAGCTATATTGACTGGATGATGGCCTCCTTTCCCTATGAACATCTGGATACGTACTATCCTTCTTTCATCGATGTCGAGTGGAAAAGGCAGTGCCACCATGGGGATGCTCTCGTTGTGGAAACGAGAAGCAAGGATGCAAATCAGTTTCTGACTAGTATCAAGAGAATTGATGCTACTGGCCTCGAGGAAGTGGTGTTCCATGCCGTCACGCACTGGAAGAAGAGGCAATCACTGGATTGATACATACCAAGGCAGTTCACCTTCCCTCCTGCTTGCTGATTCTCCTCACGGTTTCATGGCTGACATGAAGGAAGATGGCGATGTCCCTGAGGGCATGACCGTCAGTAACTGCAGAATGAACAAATAGGTTTCTGAGTTCCCTAGAGAGTGGGAACTTGGCTCCTGAGACGATCATGGCACGTAGGTGCTCAATGTTCCGTTCTGAGAGTATCTGGTCGAGAAGACAGGAGAGTCGTTCCCTGGTTTCCTCTCTCTTGTCGATGATGGTGGCAAAACCAACCTGTGGGGTCCATTTTTCATGTTCGGTGCACTGGATATAACGCTGCAGTGCAAGGGAGGGATCAGGAGAGAAGAGGGAGAGCAAGGTTGTCCTGGCGATTATATAGGTATTTCCAGTGCACACTTCTGTATGACCGCTCCATCGGTATGCAGAGGGGGTGGCAACCAGGCCGGCTTTGACGGGGTTCTGGACTATGTAGCGGATGATGCTGAAGAGTTTATGGGTTTCCGTTACGAGGTAGCTCTTGTAACGGTCTCCATAGATGGTGCCGGTTCGGTTGTACCGGCCGTTGTAGTAGAGACTGTAAGTACGGTTGAGAAACCAGATTATGGAGGACAAGGGTTCACTACCGACCTTGATGAGAAGGTGGTAGTGGTTGTCCATGAGGGCGTACTGAAGAAGGAGTGCATCGTGGGTGGTCAGTGCTGTAGAGAGGAGACTGAGAAACTCCTTCTTGTCGCGGGTGTTCTCATAGATGTAGTTCCTGTTGTTGCCCCGCTGGATTACGTGGTGGATGGTATCAGGTGTGTCATTCCTCTTCCGCCTGGGCATGTGATCAAATGCCTCCTACCAGGTGCCACCTGCCATCTGAGCGGAACACAATTTTCCCTGAGAGTTCCATGTCGGTAAGGCACTCCATGACAGAGAGGCTCAGATCAGGAACCATGTCTACAATTTCGGAGGTGGTAAGGGGGTTCTCATTCAGTACCTCGATGACGTCCTCCTCATCAGGATGAGAGCTGGGTATGCTGTCATAGCAGCCACCGAATTGCAGTTGGTCGTCATAGTAGGCCTTGGCTCCTTCAGTGAGTAGGAGGTTTGTTCCTGAGCTTTTTGGTTCAAGCAGGCTGTTGGGTACAGCCAGTACCTGTTTTCCCTTTTTCAGGGCACTGCGGGCAGTATGCATACTGCCACTACGCTTCCGAGCTTCCACGACCAGGAGGGAGTCACACCAGGTGGCGAGTACAGCATTCCTTCCTATGAAACGGAAGGGCAAGGCTTCCTTGCCATAGGCGTAGGGGGGGGTGATGACAGCGCCGGTATCTGCTATCTGCTCCATGAGTGCACTGTGTGATGCCGGCTGGGCTTTGTGCAGGCCGCAAGGTATGAAGGCGTAGGTGATACCGTTGTATTCGAGTGTGGTCTGGTGGGCAAGAGCATCAATGCCGAAGGAGAGTCCTGATGCTACGATGATCCCCTTTTCAACCAAGGTTGCTACCGCGGCCTTGGTCACCAGGTTGCCGTAGGATGAGCTTGCACGCGACCCGATGACACCAGTGATGGATATTTCAGGTGGGGAGAGTCTGCCTTTGTAGTAGAGGACCAGTGGTGCTTTATGGTCGGCTTCATAGATGGTTTTGTAGTGTGGATGATCAGGGGAGAGGAGATGGATGGAGTGCTGTTCATTGTTTGCAAGGATGGCCTCAGCATCTGCAAGGTTGCGTGAATTCCAGATGGACCCATAGGATTCCCTTGTGCTATCAGCAACGGAACCAGCCCTTCCCTTCTTTGTTTCCAGTATGTCGGCAATGGTAGAGGGCCCCTCGTGGAAGATGTTCTCAGGACTAGAGAGAGCTGAAAGGAGTTTCCGCTTTTCCCTGAGGGTGATCCCCCCCCGCATTTCATTGAGCCAGATCCAGTAGATTGTTTGGTCATGCATGATGGTTTATCTCCTTTTCGAGGTCACGGGAGAAGAGTGCGTGGATGAGATGGGCTCTCTCAATGGTGGCACTTCCCTGTATGTCGGCGAAGGTCCTTGCAAGCTTGAGGGTCTTGTAGCGGGCACGGACCGAGAGTTGGTCCTTCTCATAGGTTTTCTGCAGGAGAGCGGCACATTTATCGTCGAGGGTGCAGTACCTCCTAAGCTGGGAGCTGTTCATCTGGGAGTTGGTGGTAATATGCTCCTCCCCTTTCCAAAAGCGGTGTCTCTGGCGCTCACGCGCTCCATCACAGAATTCCTGAGGTCCTTGGAGCTGGTATTGCCTTTCATGAGATGGCCATCCTTGAACTCCACCCGGCCGACGTACTTCTGCATGTCTATGCGGTCAAGGATGGGGCCTGATATGCGTTGGCGGTAGGTCCTGATGGCATAGGGGGGGTGCATTCACAACGTGAGGTGCCTGCGTAGCCACAGGGGCAGGGGTTCATGGCTGCAACGAGCATGAAGTCTGAGGGGTAGCGGTTGGTTTGGTTGACCCGGCTTATGGTGACTCGCTTGTCTTCAAGGGGGAGACGGA
>JDSF01000352.1_pt1 | contig 20111 bp, 26 predicted proteins | sample 199441 | NCBI WGS metagenome assembly JDSF01 (sample SAMN02592751, study PRJNA231836) | bioreactor metagenome | isolation source: continuous culture bioreactor denitrification-DNRA | place: Germany: Bremen
GCACAATAGAGCACACATCATGACAGTATCATAATGAAGTGCTCCTACTATATTCCGAAATCATCATTTGATTTTGTAACATCGTATTTTCCAACCATTGTTTGGTTTACTCGACTTAGAAACTTTAGAACAGCTTTCTGTTCATTTATAGTTGAGCTTTCGAGTAAAAATCCAACGAGATCCTTTTCCTGCTCATGAAGCTTATCAAATAGAAACTTACCATCCTCAGTTAGATTGAGCATGAATACACGACCATCTTGTTTAGATCTCTTCTTCTCAATATATTTTCCTTTTGTAAGTTTACTAATGCTCGTAGAAATAATCCCACGATCCACATCCAGCTCATAAATCAAGTCAAAAATTGATACATTATCCTTAAGACCAATCATCCGAAGAATCATAACATCAACAAAACTAAACTTTTCATTTTTTCCGTTAATCTTGACACCACGTCTATCCACAGCTAAAAGCTTTGTAAAAAACACGTTCAAGCATCAATTCTATTTCATTATACAAATGTGCCATGAGCACCACCGTCCTATGACTCTTTTCTTAATTCGAAACAGTATTAAACCAATTCTAATTGATAATCAATTTCGTTCATTATAGCATAGTGGATTTTTACAGTAAAGTATTCCCCACATTATGGAGAATATTTAATATCTCTCATTTCCGTTCTATTTAGATATATCCCCATAATGCCTCTGTTTATGCGGTTTTCAATCCATATAAAAATAATAATATATAAATTTATGAAATACCCTCATTTAAAAACAAAATGTTTGAAAACGTTCTCCCAACAGTATTTCGATTGCATTTGCAAATTAGAGGCGTATAATGATGGATGGCTTAAAGAGCGTTACGTCAGGAGGTGAAAATTATGTTCAGAAAAAAGTTTTTGGATTTGCGTGCTGGCCTTATTGGTAATGATGGCTATGAGCGGATTAGTAGACATCGATCACAGCTACGCACACGGCAAGGTTATTAAAACATCAGACGAGTTCTTGTCTGAAGCCCATTTTTATGGCGTCCCAACCTTTGGAATTGAACCAGAACCTTCGAAGGTTACTGATCAAGAACTTGAAGTATTAAAAAGTCGTTTCTGGGGCATCCCTGTACAATCTATACCTTAATGAACTTAGGAGGCAATTAACATGTCCGATCATCTAATTATAGCTGTTGCAATATTTACGATTACTTACATGCTTATCATGACAGAAAAACTCCATCGTACTGTTGTTGCACTATTTGGTGCAGTCCTTATGCTTGTCTTCAGTGTAGAAGGTCAAGAACAAGCTGTTCACCACATTGATACTAATACCATTGGCCTTTTAATAGGCATGATGATTATAGTGAGCATTTTAAAAAAGAACTGGTGTTTTTGAATATTTGGCAATTAGATCAGCAAAAATTGCTGGTGGAGATCCGTGGAAAATTCTTGTGATGTTTTCTACTATTACGGCAATCTCGTCAGCATTACTTGATAATGTGACGACTATACTTCTCATTATCCCTGTAACACTTGTAATCACTGAAGCTATGGATATCAACCCCCTTCCATTTGTTATAACGGAAACAATGATGTCCAATATTGGTGGTACAGCAACCCTTATTGGTGACCCACCCAACATCATGATCGGTAGTGCTGTTGGTCTTAGCTTTGTTGACTTTGTTGTCAATCTAGCGCCTGTGGTTATCGTAATCTTCTTTGTGAACGTCCTTATATTGAAGGTTATATTTAAGAAAAGTATGCATGCGTCTGAATCGCAGAAGCTTGCAGTTATGAACATGGATGAATCCGTAGCAATTAATGACCACACTCTTCTTATTAAGGGTGGGATTGTTATGTTTATTACAGTCAGCGGATTCATGCTTCACGCAGCACTTGGATATGAGTCTGCAACAGTGGCACTTTTCGGCGCTTCCCTATATCTACTTATAAGTAAGCTTGATCCAGAGGAAATTCTACTTGAAATAGAATGGACAACTATTTTCTTCTTTGCAGCCCTTTTTGTTTTAGTCGGTGCTCTTGAAGATGTTGGTGTCATTGAGTTTTTAGCTGGTAAAATGGTTGAGCTCACACAAGGTGATGTGGCTACATCCTCAGTTGTGATTCTATTCGGATCATCTATTGCGTCTGCATTTCTTGATAATATACCATTTGTTGCGACAATGATTCCGCTGCTTCAAGACTTTGGCATTCAAACAGGTCAGAATATTTCTGTACTTTGGTGGTCACTCGCTCTTGGAGCATGTCTTGGTGGTAATGGTACACTCGTTGGAGCTTCTGCAAACGTCATTGCATCTGGTATTGTTGAAAAGCATGGCAAAAAGCTTTCCTTTATGGAGTACTTTAAGGTTGGTTTTCCACTTATGATCGTATCTGTAGTCATTTCTTACGGATACATTGTGATAAGATATCTGTAGAATAGGAGGCTTAGGTATGAGACAAAGACAAAAATTCATCAACGCTGAAATCATGCAGCAATCCATGAAGCTCAAGCAAATGGGGGCTGATGTGACCGTTATAAACAGTAAACTTTGTTACGTGGCATTCGATATATCCGGTTTTAAAGTGTCTTACGTTTATAATGTAAACAAGAAAAACAAGTACTTCCTTGAAAGAATCAAGCCTTATCCACTTTGGCTTCGTGAGTTTGATAATGAAGAAGATGTCATAGACATTATTAATATAGATCTTGAGCAATTTAGAAACGCTATTAAAAGTCATAATATTGATAGTTTTATCAAGATTGCCCGTAAACTAGATAGTGTATTTCATAAATTCGAGGACTTGTTCCTATACTACAACCTTCCTGAAGAAGAAACTAAACGACTTTATGATGAAATCGATGCTATGGAACAAGATATTGAGAAAATTAAGGAAAACTCTGATCGTATATTCTATGAAAAAGATCCTGAGTATCTCAAATAGATCTATAAATATGTTTCCATATTAATGTATTCTTTGTAAGAAATAAGTAAGGGTGTAGCGCCTGACATTAAGTCAGCTGTTACACCCTTTATTGTTAATCATTTAAATAGTCGATTAATGTCTCTGACGCATTTGATAAATACCTATCCTTTCGCCATGCAAGCCCAATTCGAATAGGCACAGGTTCCCCAATTGGTCTGTAAATCATTTTACTGTTTTCCAGGACAAGTTCTTTAAATAGAAATGATATTCCTACGCCCTGTATAACAAGACTTTCAAGTGTCTTCAATTGATTCGTAGACACTGCAACTTCTGGGTTGATTCCGTTTCGTTTGAAATAGCTCAGTAAAACCTCTCGATGATAAAAGCCTTCTTTTAACATAATAAGTTTTTTCCTTAGCTATTAGCTCTGGCGACAGTTTTGAATGCCTACCAAGAGAATGTGCCCTATTCATACAAGCTACAATCTCTGTTTTCAGGATTTGCTTAGTTTCAAGTGCCTCTTCTTCATCTGACAAAATAATAATCCCTAAATCAATTTCTCCATCAATAATCTTCCTTTTTGTTTCTAGTGAACCATCTTCAGAAAGTTGTAATTGAATATAGGGGTATTCCTTTTTTATAATCTATTAGTATTCTTGGAAACAATAGAGTGCCAATCATTGGTGGTATACCTAACTTTATAGTTCCAGTGTTTGAGCCACCGAGATCCTTCATTTCTTTTGAAACATCTTCCACATGATTCAGGAGTGATTTTGATCGATCTAGAAACAATCTTCCCTTGTCTGTAAGCTTCAATTGCCGCCTACTTCTATCAAAAAAATCAAATCCAACTTCTTCTTCTAAAGACTTAATAGCGCTCGATATAGATGGCTGAGCTACATGAAGCATTTCAGCTGCCCTTGTCATATTCATGTGTTCACATACGGCTATAAAATACTCTAGTTTTCTAAACTCCAAATCATTCCCCCCCCATTCACATATAATAGTTTAAAACTATTATATAATAGTAATTTCATATTTCAAAACTATCATTTTAAATGATATTGTTTTTATAACAAAACAATACAATCCACTCGGTTGACTTAAAGGAGGCATCATGACTGTTTATGAAAGATCTTTAGCGGCTCACAAGGAGCACAAAGGCAAATTAACTGTTAACAGCAAAATGAAGGTAACGAATAAGGACGAGCTAAGCATTGCTTATACACCCGGTGTAGCAGAACCTTGCCGTGTTATTGCCGATGATAAAAAAGCGGTTTACGACTACTGCTCTAAAGGAAATCTTGTTGCTGTTGTGTCTGACGGTTCAGCAGTTTTGGGTCTAGGCAACATCGGGCCAGAAGCTTCTATGCCTGTTATGGAAGGTAAAGCCGTTCTATTTAAGAACTTTGCAAATGTAGATGCATTCCCAATCTGTCTTGACACACAAGACCCAGATGAGATTGTAAACATTGTTAAGGCACTTCAACCAAGTTTTGGTGGAATAAATCTTGAAGACATCAGTTCTCCACGATGTTTTGAAATAGAAGAAAGACTAATTAACGAATTAGACATCCCTGTGTTCCACGATGACCAACACGGCACAGCCATTGTTGTATCAGCTGGTGTTATCAACGGTCTACGTCTAGTTGGAAAGAAAATTGAAGATGTGACAGCGGTTATTAACGGACCTGGTGCTGCAGGTACAGCAATCGCAAAAATGCTGATGGATCTAGGGGTTGGAAATCTAGTTATCTGTGATCAAAATGGTATTTTAGATCTTGATCGTGAAGACATGGCAGACCATAAAAAAAATGCTCGCTAAAGCATCTAATAAGGAAAATAAAAAGGGTGACCTTTCTGTTGCATTAGAAGGCGCTGATATTTTTATTGGTGTTTCTGTAGCTAATTGTGTGACTGGTGACATGGTTGCTAAAATGAACGAAAATGCCATTGTGTTTGCAATGGCAAACCCAACACCTGAAATTATGCCTGACATTGCTAAAGCAGCGGGAGTACGTGTAATGGGTACTGGTCGTTCTGACTTCCCGAACCAAATCAACAATGTTATTGCATTCCCTGGTATTTTCAGAGGGGCGATTGATGCTGGCGCAACTAAAATCAACAAAGAAATGAAGCTAGCATCTGTTTATGCTATTGCAGATATTATTTCAAAAGATGAGTTGAATGAAGACTATATTATTCCTAATCCATTTGACCCTAAAATTGTTGAGCGTGTTGCTAAGGCTGTAGGCAAGGCTGCCGTTGAAACCGGTGTTATAAGGTAATCTTAAGAAGTGACAATATACTTTCTATGAACGACTCATAGATTGGACGACCTGTTTGTTGCTTTTCTGAATATGATGTGCAATATCCTACTTAAAATAAGCAACTAAACAGTTCGTCCTCCTTTTATAACTAGGGTCTCTTTAAGAATTAAGCAATAATCTTATTTTAAAGGGGCTCTTTTATTATTTTACCTCAGTTTTTTAAAACTATGAACCGGTGCTGGAATACGCCCCCCCTCTTGCTATAAGACGTTCACTAGAACAGCTGTGTGTTGGCATAATTGGTGCATACCCAAGCAATCCACCAAAATGTGCTTCCTCACCAACACCTTTGCCGATAACGGGTATAATTCTGACCGCTGTTGTTTTATGGTTTATCATGCCTATAGCTGCTTCGTCTGCAATCATGGCTGATATTGTCGCCGCCGGGGTATCACCTGGTATTGCTATCATATCTAGACCAACGCTACACACACATGTCATGGCTTCTAGCTTGTCTAAAGTTAACTCTCCTGCTCTTGCCGAAGCAATCATACCTTCATCTTCGCTAACGGGTATAAATGCGCCACTTAAACCTCCAACATGCGAAGAAGCCATAATGCCCCCTTTTTTAACAGAATCATTTAGTATTGCAAGAGCGGCCGTTGTGCCATGTCCACCAACAACATCAACTCCAATCTCTTCTAAAATGCGGGCAACGCTATCACCAATTTCTGGTGTGGGAGCAAGAGATAAATCTAGTATCCCAAATTCGACATTCAGCCTTTGAGCAACTGTCTTTCCGATCAATTCACCTGCACGTGTAATTTTAAAAGCAGTTTTCTTTATCGTTTCACATACGTCCTCAAACGAAGCCCCTTTTACTTTCTCTAGTGCCATTTTCACAACACCAGGACCACTAACCCCAACATTAATGATTACGTCAGCTTCACCCGTCCCATGGAATGCCCCTGCCATAAAGGGATTGTCTTCAACAGCGTTGCAAAATGCTACAAATTTAGCGCACCCAATAGAATCTTGTTCTTTAGTGAGTTCAGCCGTTTCCAATACTATTTCCCCAAGGAGTTTGATTGCATTCATGTTGATACCTGACCTCGTGTCCCCCACATTGACCGATGCACAGACACGTTCTGTCTTTGATAATGCCTTGGGTAGGCTTCTAATAAGTGCCTCGTCTGCAGGCGTCATTCCCTTTTGAACAAGTGCAGAAAAACCTCCAATAAAGTTTACCCCAACATTCTTAGCTGCTTTATCAAGCATTTCAGCCCACTTAATAAAGTCAGGTGACTCCGACGACTGAGCGACCAAGGCAATTGGAGTAATCGAAATTCGTTTATTGATAATCGGCATACCGTATTCTCTTGCAATTGCGTCGGCGGTCTCAACAAGTTTATTGGCTTTAGACACAATTTTGCTATAGGCCCGTTCCCTTGCTTTTTTTTCATCCTTACTATCAGAACAATCCAGTAAATTAATGCCCATGGTAACCGTTCTTATATCCAGCTTTTGCTCATCTACCATTTTAATGGTTTCCAGTATTTGATGTTTGTTCATGTCGCCCTCCTAGACCTGATGCATACTCATAAATATTTCTTCGCGCTGAATACGTATGCTTAAATTCATTTTTGCTCCAAGACCAATTAACCGCTCTCTAATCTCGTCAAAGGATTCATTCGCTTCTAACAAATCTACAAGCATCATCATGGTGAAGTTCCCACCCATGATTGTCTGATTTACGTCCTCTATATTGATTTCTCTACTTGCGAGAATATTACTGATTGCAGCTATAATGCCGACTTTATCCCCACCGATTACTGTTATTATTGCTTTCATTTATTCCTCCCTTTATTGTTGAGTGTTGAGTAAGTAACAGAAATGCCTATTCTATTTAATTTAGTAGAAGTAGACCTGACAGAGCAATTTTTTTTCAAAATGCCCTGCTTTAATCTAATTAATAAAAGTAGACCTACCCGAGCAATTTTCTGTTGTTTTTTCACGGAAAAAAGTAAGAGACCCTAAAATAGGATCTCTGAAGAATTTTGCAGCAAGACAACAGTAACCGATATTTAGTCAGTTACCTTCGTTGTTGTCCTCTGTCCTTTTACCTGAGAGTTTGGTCTAAGCGCGTGTAGCGCAAAGATTTTCCCCTTCGGTGCTCATAATGAGTCTCTCCAGAGGCCCGTCCAGAAACGGTCGAACCAGTGCGTTTGCATGGCAAATTCACTATTCTTCCGAGTCTTTCAACCGGAGCCGTGTATTAAATTATATTGAGTATAGCAGTCTTTTATGGAACATACAACCACAAAATTTTGAAAACGTTTTTTAATTTTAACATTTCATCGTTCGGTTTGTTAAAAGCTAAACAAGTTAAATTCACAAAAGAAAAAACGCTCCAAAAGCAAGCATCGACAAATCGAATACTGCATCCGATTTATCCATACCTGACTTTGAAGCGTTAGTCATTCCTATTACATTTCATATGTAATTATTCGTTTTCGCTGTTTGTACCTTTCAAGAAGTACGAAAGAGTCAGCAGATTGTCAATTAAATGAACGTTCTCAACAATGATATCTTCGGGAACCTTAAGGTCGATTGGAGCGAAGTTCCAAATAGCCTTAACGCCGCAATTTACAAGCTTTTCAGCTACCTCTTGAGCACCTGATTGATTTGTACAAATGTACGCAATTGAAACCTCTTCGGTTTCAACAAATCTCTCTAGTGTGTCCATATCAAGAACATCAATTCCGTTAATTGTCAAACCGACAATTTTAGGATTCACATCAAAAATACCCTTAAGCTCAAAACCAAAACGGTTAAAGCTTGAGTAATTTGCCAGTGCCTGACCTAGATTACCTGCACCGATGATAACAGTATTATACTTCTTGTTAAGTCCAAGAATTTTACCGATCTCATTGTATAAGTCCTCTACGTTATAGCCATACCCCTGTTGACCAAATCCCCCAAAGTTGTTGAGATCCTGACGAATCTGCGAAGCCGTGAAACCAATGATGTCACTTAGTTCCTTCGATGAAATTCGCTTCACGTCCTTATCCAACAGCTCTCTTAAGTATCTGTGATACTTCGGCAACCTTCTTATTACCGCCATCGAAATTTTACTATTAGCCATTTTAACCTCCAAGTCGTCAAGATGCTATCAAAATTATAGCAAAGGTTTTTTTTATTCTGTCAAACTCTTGACAATCATTTATCAAAGATTTGGACATAATTTGTCCCGCGATCAAGAAAATTCGGATTTGATCATATGCCTTACTTCCTATAAAATAGGTACGGACATACTGTCTTTACCCTTTTATGGAGGTTATTATAGATGATCGCATTATCTTGCAGCAATATTACAAAATCATATGGCATTGATGTCATACTAGAAAATATTAGTTTCACTATTGAAACTGGTGATCGCATCGGCTTGATCGGACGAAACGGTGCTGGAAAATCAACTTTGTTTAAGATTATCACAGGTGAAATCCCGAACGATACGGGAGATATCTACAAATCGAAGGACTTGAATATCGGATATCTTGAGCAAGCGCCTGAAATTGAGTCAGATGATGATCTTTTTGACTATTGTCTACCTGTCTTTAAGGACCTTATCGACATGGAAAACAAACTTAGAAACATGGAACATGAAATTGCAGAACTAAGTGCTGGGCACCAAGCTGCTCCAGAGACACTTATGAATGAGTACTCTCACTTGCTTGAGGATTTTAGTAACCGTAATGGATATGGATATAAATCTGAAATCCGAGGTGTTCTAAAAGGGCTTGGATTCAACGACGAGGAAATTACACGTCCAGTTCGAGTGCTTAGTGGTGGTCAAAAGTCCCGTGTGAACATCGCAAAATTACTTTTAAGAAAACCCGACATACTGCTCCTTGATGAACCGACTAACCACCTTGATATTCAGGCAACCAATTGGTTGGAAGGTTTCTTATCAAGTTACCCTGGAACCCTTATTGTCATTTCCCATGATAGATACTTCCTCGATGAGGTTGTAAATAGAATTTTTGAAATCGAAAATACAGCCATGCTCTCTCATAGTGGCAGCTACTCAGAATTTGCTAAGTTTAAACGTGCCCGTTATGAGCAACAACTAAAAGCGTATGAGTCTCAGCAGCGCGAAATTCAAAAACAAGAGGAGCTCATTCGAAAATTTAAGCAACATGGTACTGAAAAATTAGCTAAAAGAGCACAGAGTCGTGAGAAACGTCTTGATCAAGTTGAAAAAATTGATAAACCAATGTGGTTAGACGAACGTGCCCACATTCACCTTTCCACACAAATTAAAAGTGGCAACGATGTTTTACAAGTTGAAAAACTTGCCATGTCCTACCCAAACACACCATTATTCGAAAACCTAAACTTTGATATTTACAAAGAAGAGCGCATTGGACTTATTGGACCAAACGGCATAGGAAAGACAACACTGTTTAAAATCCTGCTAGGGCAGGTTGAGCAGGTCGCAGGTCAATTTAAATTAGGACACCATGTTATGCCAGGATACTATGATCAGGATCAGTCTGATCTTAACCCTAGCAACAATATAGTTGAGGAAATTTCAGATGCCAATCCGAGTCTCGACGTGGTTCAGATTCGTACCCTTCTGGGTGCCTTCCTTTTCAAAGGTGATGATGTTTTCAAAATCGTTGGACAGCTAAGCGGTGGTGAAAAAGGCCGAGTGGCTCTTTTAAAGCTTATGCTTTCGAAAGCTAATTTCCTGCTCCTTGATGAACCGACCAACCACCTTGATATTAGTTCAAAAGAAGCTCTTGAGGACGCTGTGCTTGGTTATGATGGTACACTTCTGGCGATTTCCCATGACAGATACTTCCTCAATAGGGTTTGTACGAAGATCTTCGAAATGCAATCTGACGGTATGAAAATATATTATGGCAATTACGACTATTACAAAGAAAAAATCAAGCAAGCAGAACAACTGAGTTCAGAAGACACTTCAAATACTCAAAAGACAAAGACACAAATTCGTGATGAAAGACGTCGTGAAAAAGAAGCTGCAGCTGAAGCCCGTAAATTGAAAAAAGCTCAAGAACAACTAGAAATTGATATTCATACTGCTGAAGAGCAAATTGAAGCCTATGAAGCAGAACTCTGCTTAGAAACTGTTTACTCCGATCCTGAAAAAAAGTCAGGAAATTCATCTAAAGCTTGCGGAAGTTAAAGCAAAGTTGGACGATCTTTATGAAACTTGGGAGCAGATCATATGATCTGGTTGATATAGACAACAAAGTCATATAGGTATAATATATTTAAAGAATATATTATCGAAAGAAGCGACTTGCAAAACATCATTTAAGTCTTCTTGACTCGAATTTTTGCAAACGCCAAGGAGGCAAATCATGTTTGATAAGATTAAAGTTATTATTGAAGAGCAACTAGATATTGTAGGACAAGACAAAATTTCTACCGAAACTTCTATGGCTGATGATCTAAGAGCCGATTCACTAGACGCGGCACAGATTATTATGGCAATTGAAGAAGAATTCGACATTGAAATTCCAGATGATACAGCTCTGGCGTTTCGCACGATTAAAGACATCTTGTCATACGTTGAAGCAAACGCATAAGATTCATTAACATGAAAAATGAATAACGCCCTCATGAATGATATTTTTCATTCTTGAGGGCGTTTTGTATTTTTGTTAATCAAAGATGTTAGGAGTCCTATGTAAAAAAAACGTATGTGAATAACTTCTTTAAAATCAATTTCTATCCACAATAAGATTCACATAATGCACTTGCCAGAATTATGTTAACTACTTCAACATGAAATAACTTTACATTTTTTAAATATTTAAATACAGCGTTATGGTTGCTTTGTAAATGTTATTCCCTCTTTTCCCACATTCCCCACAGGGTTATCCACATGATCTTTGGTCGAAAACAGCGGATTTTCTAAAGTTATCCACATTATCCACAGTGTTATACACAGAAATCTAGAAGAATTCTGAACATTCACTCCTATTCAAGTTGGTTTACATAACGTGTTTTTTCTTTGAAGTTATTGACTTTTACTTCTTGTTCTTATGAAAAAACAATCATCCATTTTTTATAGCCTTTTACTTAACTTGGCTCTGGTTTTACACCTAACTTCAGATTCGGTACTGCATTTAAGGCCATACCTCCACGAACACCATTTAAGTAATCATAGTAGCCCGCACAGCCTATCATTGCCGCGTTATCTGTACATAACTCTAGTGACGGATAATAGAGCTCAAAATCGTTTTTCTTCGCTTCCACAGTCAAAGACTCGCGTAGACCATTGTTTGCAGCAACACCACCAGCAAGTACTATTTTATCAACACCACACTGTTTTGCAGCCATAATAGCTTTATTTGTCATAACTTCCACAACGGATGCTTGAAAACTTGCTGCTATATCACGTGGAACGATCTCCATATCTTTCATTTTGCATTGGTTTATATGATTAAGCACCGCAGATTTTAAACCACTAAAGCTAAAATCAAGACTCCCTTTTTTCAAGATAAACTCTTGGGAAATTAACAGCTTCAGGATTACCAACCTTTGCAAGCTGGTCTATTTTAGGTCCACCTGGGTATCCAAGCCCCAGTGTACGTGCAACTTTATCAAAAGCTTCTCCTGCAGCGTCATCACGTGTGCGACCAAGTATTTCATACTGACCGTACTCTTTAACATGAACAAGATGTGAATGTCCACCAGATACGATCAAACATACAAATGGCGGTTCTAAATCAGGAAACTCAATAAAATTTGCACAGATATGACCTTCTATATGATTCACAGGCACAAGGGGTTTATCCAAAGCAAATGCTAACGCCTTTGCAGTTGACACACCCACTAGGAGCGCACCAACAAGTCCAGGACCATATGTTACGGCTATCATATCCATATCATCAAATGACTTGCCTGCACCTTCCATAGCTTCATCTATAACCTGTGAGATCTTCTCTACATGGTTACGCGACGCAATTTCAGGCACAACACCACCAAACTTCTTGTGAATATCGATTTGGGAATAGACTATATTGGATAATACCGTTCTGCCATTGAGAAGTACTGCCGCAGATGTTTCGTCACAACTGGTTTCAATGGCAAGGGTTAGTAGATCTTTTTTCATGGAATCACTTCCTTAATTCATTCAAAGTATTCTGTTTATATTTGGTTTCAAATTTACTATTTAACTATAATCCAGCCACACCTAATGCCAACATCATGAGCCATGGTCCGAAGGTTACAATAAAAGCTTTTAAGTCAGTTAGCTCATGTACCTTCTTGATACCTATCATGCTCACACCCAAGTACCAAATTGCAAATAGATCCATTGCTGACAATAATGAAAACAGACTTGAGGTTTCTTGACCCGCTGGCAAAAAATAGTGCTGGCGACAATGAAAAAATATGGATTTCCAGTAGCCAAAACAATCACCATTCGAATAACTTGACCAATAAGCATAATTACATATGCATTCATAACAACACCAATAGTGCTTTTAAGTTTTCCAGATCCGTTCATTAATATGGCAAGGGCGAATGCCACTAGACCTTTAAACAGAGGTGTACACACGAAGTAGAACATACTCATGAACATGGCTGCATTAGCACCACCTGCTATGAGAGTGTCTATTTGTTCAGCACTAAAAGACTGATTGGAGTTTTCCACAGCCATCATGGTCATTTTCAGAAACATTGGTCGTTGTGGAATGTAAATAAGCATCGCGGAAATAACAAGAATCACAAACATACCAATAATCATAGGTGTGCGTGAAGCAATTTCCATCCCCTTTTTAGGTGATATAAAGACGGCAGCAACTCTTGATACAAGTGATATTTGTTCTTTTGAATCTTCACTAGCCATTTTACTTGACTCAAGAACTTCTCTTTCAGCAGCTGTAATTTGTCTGCCTTTACTTTCGTTTAACTCGTTTTTCTGATCCTTCAAATCGTCCATTTGGACCCCCTCGATTCAGATGATCTGTTCATTACGAATAGCCAAATTTTATAGTCTAAGCCACATTATAATTGCATCTTCTTTTGGATCTTGATAATACTTAGGCCTACGACCAGCGTCTGCAAATCCAAAACCAGCATATAATTCACGAGCTGCTATGTTACTTTCTCTGACTTCAAGCGTTACATTTTCCATGCCCATTTTTTCCATTTCATCAATCATACCATCAACAAGTTTTTTCCCAAGACCAAGTCTTCTCTTGTCAGGATCAACAGCAATGTTTGTTATGTGGGCTTCGTCAACTATTATCCAGAATCCACCGTAGGCAACAATTACATCATCAAGTTCCAAAATCATGTACTTTGCCAGCTTGTTGGATGTTAGTTCCTGAACAAAAGACTCCCGACTCCAAGGTGTGGTAAAACACTTTTTTTTCAAGGGCATGAACAGCGTCTACATCTTCAAGTTCCATATACCTAATATTTATTTTTTTTGAGTCCGTGTCACTTGGATTTTTCCCTTTAGGAATAAGGCTAGTCAGATTGTTTGCCATGCTTTTTCTCCCAAGTCACTTCAGCTTCAGAACGTCTTAGATAATTTGCCTTCACTTCATCATATTTAACAGCACTTTTATGGTTTCTTAAAGCCGCCATAGCAATAGATGATGCTTTTTGCATACCATGTGAAGGAGGTGCAATAACCGCACGTGCACCAAGAACACCTTGAATCTGCTCTTTAAACTTCTCGGCCGCATCTCCTAAAAATATAATCTTATGTGCATGACCGTCTTTAAAACGTTCTAGCAGTTCATCTAAATGCATTGGTTGATCTTCAATCATTGTAAGCAGTGAATCCGACTGCCACCTGTAAGCTGCAGTGTACACTTCACCCCTGCGTGCGTCAAGAATTGGACATACTATACCGTCGTATCCTGGCAGATTGTATGCTAATCCCTTTAATGATGAAATCATAACCACAGGAAGATTAAAAGGATGTGCCAGTGCCTTCGCCGCTGAGAGTCCAATTCGTACCCCTGTAAACGATCCTGGTCCACCAGCTACAGCAATTAGATCCATATCGCTGACCTTAAGTCCTAGAGACTCACAAAGAGAGTGAATTATAGGCATAAGCTTTTGTGAATGGGTTCTCGGATGATTGATCGTCATCTCGCCAACCAATTTGTCATCTTCAAGAATGGCTGCTGAAGCAACTTGTGAAGATGTGTCTATTGCCAAAATTCTCATATGATGCCCTCCAGTTTTTTAAGTATTTCAGGTTGAGCTTTGATTGTCACATTTCTTTTTTCAAAAACGTCACCTTGATATATTTCTATCCAAATTCGCTCTTCAGGCAACAGGTCTTCGACCATGCCTGCCCATTCGATGATACAAACGCCTGAACCAAAGAAGTAGTCTTCATATCCGAGTTCATACATTTCTTCAGCATCATTTATTCTGTATACGTCAAAATGATATAGAGGCAGTCTGCCTTCATATTCATTAACGATTGTATAACTCGGACTTGTCACGTAGTCATCAATACCAAGACCAACTGCAATAGCCTTTGTTAATGTTGTTTTACCAGCACCAAGATCCCCAGTCAGACAAACAACGTCCCCCGACTTAAGCATCTCGCCCAGTTCAAGACCAAAGGCTTTCATTTTTTCTTCGTTTTCTATTACAAATGTCAACTCTTGTTGCATTTCATTGCACCTCTTGTACTCATAAAATTACTTTACTATTCACTTCCAGATTAAATGGGTTGTAAACCTTCTTACTATTATAACAAACATTATAACAAAAAAAGACACAACGCTCGATGCATCATTTTATAACATCGAGCGTTGTTTTTAAAGGTTTTGTTCAATTATTAATTTTGAATATAAAAAGATTAAGTTACGACTGCTTCTCGTAGACAATATTACCATCGATAATCGTCATAAGAACATTAGAATCCAGTTCAAATGGGTGTTTGTCCCAAAGAACAATATCTGCATCTTTTCCTACCTTTATTGAGCCCACTCGGTCTTCAATTTCAAGAATCTCAGCCGCATTGATTGAGATCGCTTTAAGAGCCTCCTCTTCCTCCATACCCGCTTTCACAGACAGGGCCGCACACATTGGCAGGTACTGAAGGGGAACAACTGGATGATCTGTCATAATAGCCACTTTAATACCAGCAGCCGCTAATGCTCCAGGTGTTTCAAACGTCAGATTCTTAAGCTCAAACTTTGATCTGTCACCAAAGCTAGGCCCAACGACAACACTAAGATTTTCATCAGCTATATACTCTGCAATTAGATGACCTTCTGTACAGTGCTCTAAAGTGATCTTTACACCAAACTCCTTAGCTATTCGAATAGATGTTAAAATATCATCAGTCTATGGGCATGGGCCTTTAGTGGCATTTCACCACGGATAACAGGCAGCAGTGCTTCCATCTTCATATCAAAACCTGGCTTTTTCGAAGGATCATCTTTTGAGGCTTCAAGCTTCTCGTTGTATTCTTTAGCTTTTGCAAGAGCATTTCTCAGTTCAGCCGCAATTGCCATACGCGTCATTGGAGATTTCTTTTTTTTCAGAGTAAACACGCTTTGGATTCTCACCAAACGCACATTTCATAGCAAGTGGTGCTTTGACGATCATGTCGTCAACTCTATCACCAACAGTCTTGATGACTGCAAACTGTCCGCCGATAACATTGGCACTTCCTGGGCCTGAAGCACAGCAAGTTACGCCTCCACTACGAGATTCTTCAAATGTTCTGTCCATAGGATTGATCCCATCAATAGCACGCAGTTCTGGTGTAATAGGATCCGTAGCTTCATTACCGTCTGCACCTTCAAATCCAATTGCATCTTCCCACATACCTAGGTGACAGTGGGCGTCAATGAATCCTGGAAAAACCATTTTACCTTCTGCATCTATCACTTTTCCAATTTCAGGCGCTTCAATGTCGCTACCGATTTCTTTAATCTTGCCATTTTCAATTAGAATATCCATTTTTTCTGGTGCTGTTTCCATTGTATATGTAAGACCATTTTTTATGAGTATCATATTTTTTCATCTCCTTATTTATAAATCATTCAACATAATTTTGCCATCAATTAAAACCAGTTTTGCCTCTGAAAAAAACTTCGAGTGGGTTACCGTCCCATAGAACAACATCAGCATCTTTACCTTCTTCAAGACTACCAATTCTATGATCTAAACCAACAAGCTTTGCAGGATAAATAGTAATAGCCTTTAGGGCTTCTTCATGCCCCATGCCACATTTTGCACAGTAGGCCGCACAGATTCTTAGTTCACGTAGTGGTACAACAGGATGGTCTGTAGTAATAGCGACTGGAATACCAGCTTTGTTTAAGATTCCCGGCGTTTCAAATGTTTTATTACGTGTTTCCACCTTTGTTCTAATACCAAGAGTTGGACCCACAATTGCAGATGCACCCGACTCCTTAATATAATCAACAATCAAATGTCCATCTGAACAATGATCTAAAGAAAACTTCAAGTCAAACTCTTTAGCTATACGAATAGCTGTTAAAATATCGTCTGCTCGGTGTACATGAATTTTTAAGGGCAGTTCACGCTTTAAAACTGGAATAAGAGCTTCCCACTTCATGTCATATGACGGTTTTTTCATTATTTACAGAGTCAGCTTCATAGCTTTCAAGCTTTTCCATATATTCTTTTGCTAAAAACAAGGACTCTCGAAGTTTTGCAGCAGTACCCATACGTGTTATAGGCATTCTAGAAGTTTCATTACCAACACGTTTCGGATTTTCACCTAAGGCACACTTCATGCCAACTGCACCCTTAATAAGCGCTTTATCGATACTGTCATGTCGCAGTTTAATCATGGAAAACAAACCACCAATTACATTGGCACTTCCAGGACCAATTGCCACTGAGGTGACACCAGCAGCAACAGATTCTTTTACAGCTGTATCAGCCGGATTATAGGCGTCAATCCCTCTTAAATGAGGTGTTATAGTGCTAGAGTACTCGTTTACGTCATTGCCTTCGAACCCAATCCCTTGTTCTCCAACACCAAGATGCGTATGAGGATCAATGAATCCCGGAAGAACCCACATACCTGACGCATCAATAACCTTTTCATGTTTCTTTTCGTGTAACCCCACACCAATAGACTTGATCTTTCCATCCTTGATTCTTATATCACCGAAGAATGGCTCACCAGTCATTGAGTGGATCTTTCCATTTTGAATTAGAATGATCATCACATCCTTTGTCTGTATTTAGTCTAAACATGATAATTGTTTAGACTTTCGAAATATTCCCACTATATTATACCAAATGAGTTTGATAATATTTGGTATAATATCAAAAAAACCGCTTATAATAAGCGGCTGATTTCTTTTTATATCAAATTATCTTTCAAGTACGTTTATGGAAGCTTCTTTCATCCGTTGTCTGTACTGTTTTTGCTTCAAAATCTGCTTTACTGAAAATGCCAATGCAAACAAAATTGTGTTATTCAACATAACTGTTAGAGCATAGAAAGTATCTATCATAAACAATTGTTCAAAACTCATGAGTGTTGTCTCAAGTAGTTTTAAGATTATTGATTCCATCATAAAACTAATCACCATTAAAAGAAATACAGACTGAACAGTACGCTTAAACCCAAGTCCGAAGAATATATATATTGCAATTACATATACAATAACCTGAATTGTGATTCTTAGTGGGCTCACTGGCATCATTTCTGTAATAACTAAAAAAGAAAGTTCCCAGCGCAAGAGAAACAGCCAGCTTTCTGTATATTGACACATTGAATTTTAAAAAGCAGTCAATAAGTTCTAAGTTTGGTAGAAAAGATCCTGCGAATAATAATGTGAATATAACATTGCGTAACATATACAGCCCCCCCCTTACCCTTAAATTACAAATAGCATAATGAACTCACACATAACTATATAAGGCATGTCTTGAATACATTATACTTTTACGATAATCATGTCACAATGCGTATTGATTAAGTTTAATGAAATTCTAATGAATTGAATAGGGTTATTTAAGACAAATAAAAAACATCTCCACTTTTTTTTAGCATATAATAAAAGTGAGATGTTGAAGGTTAAATAGTTAATGAGAGGGTTAGTAAAATTAATACGTGTGAACAACTGTAAACAGTCTAGAATCCTGCTGCATCATAGTGAACATGCCCGCAGCTTTTAGGATTGCATCTGAAGTTGTGTCAACAACGATCCACTGACCGTCGATGTAAACTTCATTCCACGCATGATAGGCGTCAATGCCACTTCTGTATCCTTTAACAAGTTTCGTTGGGATATTTTGGCTTCTTAGCATTCCTGCAAATAGAGCCGAGTAGTCGTAGCAGATTCCAGAACCGTCAACTATAAATTCATCAATGTTTGGAGTGTACAGACTTGTTAGACCGCCAATCTTATCATAATCATATGAATAAGTGTCTACAACATAGTTGTATACTGCATCAACAATCTCAGCATCTGTCATACTATCATTTACAAGTGCGCTAACAGTGGCTTTCATCAAATTTGCATCCGTCCATTTAACAGTTTGGGAGCTGGTAAGATACGGGGCAGTTGAGGAGGCCATTTTTACTTGTAATGACTCTTTATCAACGAACTTATACTCAGTGCCAGACACTTTTTCAAGTAGTGCAAGATTGTAATTTCCATTTCCATAAGTTAATGGAACTGAAATTTCTTCGTCGATTAGGTTGTAAAATACCTTATCGTCGCCCTTTTGCACCATGACTTTGTACTGACCAGAGTCTTGTCTAGAAACACCTGAGTACGAGACTGAAATGACACCTTGGTCAGCTGAAGTTGTATCAAACTGAACTGAGTCTGCAAACGAACCAAATGATCCGAAGCAGATAGTAAGCGTCAACAATACAACCAAGGTTTTTTTTCATAGTCTTTCCCTCCAGTAACTGGCAATCTCAAATACATGAGACCCTATAGTTTTGCGTCCCAGCCTCACGACTGGTTTGCCCTTATGTAATAGGGAAAGAAAAGTCTATGGAACCCGATTACTTACGTAATTCGAGTCGTTTTTGAAAGTGCTTATATTGGGTCAGACCTTTCTTTCGGTAACTGGCTACCTTACCGGATATTCCGGGTTAGGCCCTATAGTTTTGCGTCCCGACCTTTCAGCCGGTTTGCCTTTTTCGAGAAAACAATCTGCCTGTTAAGGCAATAAAGATTTTCCCGGATACAATTCCAGAGACCATCTTCACTGACCCTCTCTTGTCTAATTATTACCCCTTTCGTTATTTTCAACGCTGGTATGTTATGGATTGTATGGATTTTAGTACAATTGTGCATTCTGAGAACATTTGAATACCTATTTGTTGGTCGATTGGGATTTGTTGGCGGTTAATTAGGGCTTATTTTTGGGTATTTAGATCTAAACCATTATATTCGGAGACTTTTTTGTTATAATCCACTAACTTTTATTTTGTTTGAAAGGAGAAGAATATGGATTCAAAAGTGTTAAAACGAGTCATACAGCTTCTCCCTTTATTTGTCTTCTTCTATTAGGGTGGTTGTCTCATCAGGATGGTAGCGAAACCGTAAAGCAGTCATATGTAATACTAAACAAACTCATGCATTTTGATATAGAAATTGAGTATTTGCTGTTTAGAGACATAATGCACTTTATAGCATTCTTCGCCGTTGGTTTTACAGTTTACTCAGCCATGAATCATATTGCACCACCAAAATTGCGATCCATAATAACTACAATATTGATTGTTCCAGTAATTGCTTTTGCGGATGAGTTCCACCAGAGTTTTATACCTGGTCGAACGCCTAGTCTTCATGATTTTAAACTAGACTTAATTGGTGGGGGTATTGGACTGATTGGTGGTATGATTGTTTGTTTTGTGTTTTATGAAGTGATTCTGATTTTTAGGTATAAAAATA
>JDSF01000353.1_pt1 | contig 20103 bp, 22 predicted proteins | sample 199441 | NCBI WGS metagenome assembly JDSF01 (sample SAMN02592751, study PRJNA231836) | bioreactor metagenome | isolation source: continuous culture bioreactor denitrification-DNRA | place: Germany: Bremen
TAAGAAGAAAGAGGCATAATATGGAAATAGGGAAAGTACCAGAATCAGTTCTAAAAAGATCAATACTAAAACCTTTATCAGTGAAACGTGACGAAGTCATCCATGGACCAGGGATAGGCGAAGATTGTTGTGTGCTTAAGTACCCTCAAGATGAGTTGATTGTCATGTCTACAGACCCTATTACAGGAACAACTAAAGAAATAGGCAAGCTAGCCGTTCACATTACAGCCAACGATATTGCCGCAAGTGGGGCAACATTAGTTGGTATTTTATTAACCATTTTGTTACCAGATGGTTTTCTTGAAGATGAATTAAAAGTTATTATGCAAGACATAAATAAACTTTGTGAAGAGATGAATGTACAAGTACTCGGTGGTCACACTGAAGTGACTGGGGCAGTCAACCAACCTATAGTTTCTGTAACAGGTGTAGGACGAGCCACAGAAGCTACCTTGACAATGTCAGGCTCATTAGAAGTGGGTGATGATTTGGTCATGACCAAGTGGGCTGGTATTGAAGGTACAGGTATTATTGCTCTTGAAAAAGAAGAGGAGCTAAAAGCCGCCATTAAGGCCTCATTGGTGGACGAGGCCAAATTATATACAGACATGATATCCGTAGTGCCAGATAGCGCAGTCGCCATCAAGCATGGTGTGAAAGCCATGCACGACATCACAGAAGGTGGTGTCTATGGTGCTTTGTGGGAAATGGCATCTAGTGCAGGTGTCGGATTCGAGGTCATGCTTGATGACATTCCTATCAAGCGGGCTACCATAGAAATCTGTGAACACTACGCAATCAACCCCTATCAACTGATATCCAGTGGTTCAATGCTAATCAGTACAGAAGATGGCAAAGGTTTGGTCAAAGCTTTGGCAGAAGCTGGCATCCATAGCGCAGTCATTGGTAAAGTTACCTCTGGACGTGAACGCTTAATCATGGGTGATGATATCAGACGCACATTAAAACCACCTAAGTCAGACGAGCTTTATAAAGTGCTATAGCATTTATAAGCGTATGTCTGACGATAAGCGATAGGCGGAAAAAATAAATGACAAACGATAGATGTAAGTACTAGGAGGAGATACTATGAGAAAAGAACTACTACAATCCATTCAATACAACAGTAAAGCAAGTACGAGCGATCTTGCTCTTATGTTAGATATGAATGAAGCGGATATAGCTAAAGAGATTAGTGCAATGGAGAAAGAACAGATTATCTGTGGTTACCATACACTGATTAATTGGGACAAGACTAATACTGAGAAGGTGACAGCACTTATTGAAGTGAAAGTAACACCTCAACGTGGAGAAGGTTTTGACAAAATTGCAGAGCGTATTTACAGGTTCAGAGAAGTGGCATCAGTCTACTTGATGTCAGGTGGTTTTGACCTGACGGTTATCATAGAAGGATCTACAATGAAAGAAGTGGCTTTGTTTGTTGGACAAAAGTTAGCACCACTTGAATCGGTCCTTAGTACTGGAACTCACTTTGTGCTTAAGAAGTACAAAGAATACGGCGTCATCCTTGAAGAAGAGAAAAAAGGATGAGAGAATGGTGGTGGCTCCATAATGAATAATTCATTTGATTTAAACGATAAGTTATCAAAAGGGCTTCGGTTATACCACCTTCAGGTATTCGTAAGTTTTTTGACATAGTGACTGAAATGAAAGACGCCATTTCACTAGGTGTAGGAGAACCAGATTTTGATACACCATGGCGAATTAGAGAAGAAGGTATTTATTCTCTTGAAAAAAGGTAAAACATTCTATACGTCCAATTCAGGCTTATTAGAACTTAGAGAAGCTATTGGTAACTACTACAAGAGACGATTTGATTTGGAATATGATTATAAAGAAGAGTGCTTAGTTACAGTTGGTGGTAGTGAAGGTATTGATTTGGCACTTAGAGCAATCATTAATCCAGGTGACGATGTTCTGATTGCAGAACCTTGTTTTGTATCCTATAAGCCAATTGCTCATCTTGCTGGAGCAAATCCAATCTCTATTCCACTGAAGGCTGAGAATGAGTTTAGACTAACACCAGAAGAGATTGAAGAAAAAGTAACACCAAATACAAAAGCAATTATGATTTCTTTCCCAACCAACCCAACCGGAGCGGTCATGAGAAAAGAGCATTTGGAGGCTATTGCAGAAGTTATTATCAAACATGACCTAATTGTCATATCTGATGAAATCTATGCAGAGTTAACCTATGGTGCTAAACATGTATCTATAGCAACACTACCTGGTATGAGAGAACGTACGATTATTATTAATGGGTTCTCTAAAGCTTATGCTATGACAGGGTGGAGAATGGGTTATGTTCTTGGGCCTAAAGAGGCTATTGGCCTTATGACTATTATTCATCAGTATGCGATTATGTGTACACCAACTACAAGTCAGTATGCTGCCCTTGAAGCGGCTAATAACTGTGACGATGATGTTGAGATGATGGCTAGGGCTTACAATCAACGACGACGACTTATGGTCGATGGTTTCAGAAAGATGGGGCTTGATTGTTTTGAACCAGAAGGTGCTTTCTATGTCTTCCCTTCAATTCAAAAGACGGGGCTGACTTCTGAGGAGTTTGCAACTCAACTTCTTTATGATCAAGAAGTGGCAGTTGTTCCTGGTACAGCATTTGGTGAATGTGGTGAAGGCTTTATTCGTTGCTCTTATGCTTATGGTATCGATGAGCTAAAGATTGCCCTTGAGCGTATTGAGAAGTTTGTCAGTAAAATTTTAGCAAATAAATAATTAATGTGAATACTATGAATAATTACAATTAATACTCTGCTTTGGCAGAGTATTTTTTTTGACTTAAGCTTATGGTATAATTGAATAAGGCTATAACATGAGAGGCCGAGGAGGCCTATACATGTTCAAAAATCTAAAAGTAGCTGTCAAACTATGGCTGATGATACTTCCTGCCATTCTAGCACTCATAGCACTATTATACCTATTTATTACAACCACAAATACCATAAATGATGAGTCATACAAGAATTTGTATGAAGAATTGTATGTTAGTACTAGTCTTATTTTGAATGCAGACAGAGATTACTATCAGGCTATAGTAGCTGAAGAAGAAATTATTCATAATCTTGGTATTATGACTGATGAAGAGATAGAAGTATTTATAGTGGATTATAGAGAGAAATCAGAACAAACATTGAAGCAAGTGACTCAAGCCATAGATAATATACGTAGCAATACAGAGTTATATGATTCTTATGTTCACGAAGGAACAGGTCTAAATCTAAGGGAATTAGAAATTGATTTCAATCAAGACTACAAAGCTTGGACTAATAGCTTTGACCCTACAACCGCAGGAGGTAACTATGAACTGCATAGTTCAAAATTTAGTGATGCTAGAGACAATATTAATTATATGACAGAGATTCTTGAAGGCTATGCAGAAGAGAGTAGTTTGGCTCAAAATGAAGCCATAAGAGCAGAAAATCAATTAATTGGGATTATTGTTATGATTGTTATTATTATGATTGCTATTATGTCTATCATAATTGTTCGATATCTTAAAAAGAATGTGTTAGGCGTTACATCTGAGTTGATTAAGTTATCTGACAAAGACTTGGCTATCCAAGTAGATCCCAAACGCTTAAAAGGTAAAGACGAGTTTGGTCAGTTGAGTCGTTCAGTGAATACCTTAGTAACATCGCTAAGAGAAATTATTGGGGAAATCAATACAAGTATGTCTTCTCTAAAAACGGCTTCAACCACTATGAAAACCAGTAGCTCTGAAGTTGCTACCAGCATGGAAGAGATATCTAGAACCGTTACTGAGATTGCTGATGGTGCAACCCATCAAGCCAACGATACCATGAAGGTCACCGAAGATATTTCGATTCTTGGTGATGTAATCAAACAAAATAATGTCAGTGCAAAAGAACTGACAGATGTCAGTTCTAGAATTGGTAATATAACAATTGAAGGTCTGGGTGTGGTTAATAAGTTGACTGAGATTACTGAGACAAATCAGAATTCCTTTGAATCCATATTTGGCATAATCAGTGATACCAATGACAGTGCATCTAGAATTGGTGAAGCCAGTGAGTTAATAGCGGGTATTGCAGAGCAAACAAATCTCTTGGCTTTAAATGCAGCAATAGAAGCAGCCAGAGCAGGCGAAGCAGGTAAGGGTTTTGCAGTAGTTGCAGATGAGATTAGAAAATTAGCAGAACAGTCAACAGAATCAACCAATGTCATTGACACGATGCTTGCTGAGCTTAAAGAAAATATTAGAAAAGCCAATGACCAAAGTACCAATGTAAGGTCGGCTGTAGGTATTCAGTTTGAAAGTGTAAGATTAACAAAGAGTAAATATGAAGAAATTGTTGGTACAATCCAATCCATTAATGTGGAAATAAAGACTCTTGAAGATGTTAGCAAAGAAATGGAAGAGCGACGCTCTAAAGTAATGGAAGTTGTTGAAGCCTTGTCATCTGTTGCAGAAGAGAATGCAGCCAGTACTCAAGAGACTTCTGCTGTAACAGAAGAAGTTGTCGCGACGATGGTAAGTATGAATGAAATTTCCAGTGAAGTAGATGAGTTGGTTGTTGAGCTGAATAAATTGGTAGAAGATTTTAAGCTTGATTAGTACAGTGTCTGAAATAAGGTAAATAAAAACCCCTATCCTTGGCGGATAGGGGGAAAGTTACTTATCTAGTGTGCAACATTACAGTTTGAACAAGTTCCATAGAAATATATTTTCTCAGTCTCAATGGTAAAATCTGTTTCTGCTTGAGCTCTTGAGATGACATCATCTAGGACGTCTGTATGTAAGTCAGATACTTCGTTACACTCACGGCAAACCATGTGTGGATGACTTTTTACAGTGGCATCATACCTAAAACTATCTTCACCTACATTAAGTTCTTGTACTAGGCTTGCTTTTTTTTAGAGTGTCTAAGGTTTTGTAGACAGTGGCAAGACTCATAGTTGGGTGTGTTGGTTGAAGGGCTTTGTATAATGTCTCTGCACTAGGATGTTCAACTGTGTTGTATAGGATGTTAAATATTGCCAGTCTTTGAGGGGTTACTTTTAATTGCTTGGATTTGAGCATCGCAGCTAAATGTTCCATAAATTCACTCCTATAATAATTATTCTCCATTAGTAGTCATTTCATCTTAATATAGATATTGCAACTTGTCAAGTTTTGATTGTCAAGGTAGATACTTATTGCTGTAATGTACCTACATATGATAAAATATAAGCAGTCGGCATAATCATCAGTTAAGGATTTTGTCAGAAGATAACAGAAAGGAATGAGGTCAATGTCAGTTAATGTAGATCTTATCAATCCATTTATTAGCGCAGCACAAAGTGTTTTAAGAGACCTGTCACAAATCACAACCAAGATGGGGAAACCTTATCTTAAGAATCCAGAGTATGAGGGTCAAGTTCTTACCATTATCATTGGTATAACAGGAGAATTGCGTGGCCAAGTCATTTTCTCAATGGATGAGTCTATTGCATGTAATATTGCATCACAGATGATGATGGGTATGCCAGTGGTAGAACTCAACGATATGGCAAAGAGTGCAGTCAGTGAGATGTCCAATATGATTCTTGGTAACGCTGCTACAATCTTTTCAACCAAAGGCACAACTGTTGATATTACACCACCAAACCTATGTATTGGTAGTAACTTATCATTTACAGTCAGTGATTCAAAGACAATCTGTGTACCTCTTGAGTATGAAGATGGAGAAACACTAATGGAACTGAACATTGCCATTAAGCCAAGATGATGCATATCGTATTACATGAACCAGAGATTCCTCATAATACAGGAAGCATAGGGAGGACGTGTGTAGCAACAGGTGCGTCATTGCATCTTATCCGTCCCCTTGGATTTTCACTTGACCAGAAATCAGTTCGTAGAGCAGGCCTTGACTACTGGGACAAGTTAGATCTACATATGTATGATAGTTTTGAAGAATTTCTTGAAAAAAAATAACAACCCTACAATCTATATGGCAACAACCAAAGCGCTCCATACCTACGCAGAAGTCTCCTATGATGAAGACAGTTATATTATGTTTGGTAAGGAAAGTGCAGGTATTCCAGAAGAGATTCTTGTAGGTTATAAGGACACTTGTATAAGGATTCCTATGGAGAATGACATTCGTTCCCTTAATTTGTCCAACTCCGTATCAATTATTCTTTATGAAGCATACAGACAACATGAGTTTGGTGGCATGAAGCTAAAAGGGAATCTACATCACCATAAATGGTAGGTGACAGATTTAATGATGGAAGACAAAAGAGTACGGACTCGCGTAGACTACAAAAATCAGATACTATGCTATAAACACATCATAACGGACCGAGATGCCAAACCTAATCCTAGCCCAATTCGTATACATATACGGGATATATCTTATAGTGGTGTAGGGATATTTTGCAATAGAGATTTGGCCATGGGTGATTTTCTCATATTTAACCTAGAATTTGCTGGCATTGTCAAAGAAATGATGATGGAAGTCAAATGGTGCAAGTATGTAGATGGAGATTATGAAGCAGGATTACAGTTTATGAATCTGACCAAAGATTCTGTCTTGTTTCTTGATGATCTAATCAAGGGGCATGTGAGAAGAAAGTACAAACAAGTGACAACTGAATATTATCAATAAAGATAAGAGGCTATATACATTTTGTATATAGCCTCCACTATGTGCGCCCGGCATGGGCGCAATCTAATGGGTGAAAGTCCCTAGTGCGGGTTAACAGTACCAAGCACATAGCTTAAGGCAAGGGTGTCCTCGGTGACGAGGAATCTGAAGGAAGCCAGCGGCAAACTTCTGGTCCGACGAACAGAAATTACATATAAGGCATACATTTGCTGGATGAGGTTGCGTATCAAACTAAAGTCCAAAACTGTTCGGAGCAAATGGTGTATATGTGGCGGATAGGTGGAAGGAAAGATTGCGTTCTTACCCGGGGAGACCTTACGGACATGTGGAAACAGAGTAAGAAGCATGGTGAAAAAGTTTATCGTAAGGAGTCAGCCGAAGCCATAGTACCTATAAGTCTTTGGAAACTAAGATTTGCAGTCGCGACTGCAGGGGAAGGGCTGAACTTTAGGCTGGTCGTAATCTGGCGATTACTGCTCGCCTATGCGACCTAGGAGATAAGAGTCAATGAAAGTTACTGAAAGTGAAATGAAATGCAGACAATTTCAAAAAGAAGGTCAATCACAGATGGTATCTGCGGAACAGAAAGAGTATGTGGTGGCGCATGATTCACAGAAGATAACTGAAAACAACCTCGTCAGCCGTTATCTTGGGAAAGAGGATTTGCTTGAAAGTATCTTAACTAAAGACAACGTTGAGACAGCATTAAAAAGGGTTAAGAGAAATAAGGGGGCATCAGGGATTGATGGCATAGAGGTCGCAGAGATTGACACCTACCTTGAAAAGAACTGGGCAAACTTAAAAGAGCAAATACTTAGTGGCAAGTATAAGCCACAAGCAGTCAGAAGGGTAGAAATACCCAAAGAGGAAAAAGGCAAAGTCAGAAAACTGGGAATACCAACAGTTGTTGACCGTGTTATACAACAAGCTATAGCACAGAAGATGACACCGATATTCGAGAAGCAGTTTGATGGCAACAGTTTTGGTTTTAGACCCAAAAGAAGTACTCACGATGCTTTGAAGGTATGTCAGAAGAACATAACAGAAGGTTATAAGTATGTGGTGGATATGGACCTAGAGAAATACTTTGATACAGTGAACCATAGTAAGTTAATACAATTACTAGGGGGAACAATCAAAGATGGTAGGGTCATATCATTAATCCATAAATATCTTAGAGCTGGTGTTGTAATCAAACATACTTTTGAAGAAACAAAAGTGGGGACGCCTCAGGGAGGACCACTGAGTCCATTACTAAGTAACATCTACCTTAATGAACTTGATAAAGAATTAGTTAAGCGTAATCATCGTTTTGTGCGATATGCAGATGACCGTGCGCCACGAAGGCGTGTCCAAGTAGCTTAGCTACTTGAAGACAGCTATGCTGTACAGATGATGGTGGTAGGCCCACCGAAACCGCCATACAGGTGGAGGTTTCAAACTACTTTAAGGTGCTGTGGACAAAAGCCATGGTATTGAGCGTTAAAGAAAAGGCAGGCGAGAACTGTCAAGTGAGTACTAAGGAGATGAATGACCATGTGAACCACTTACGAACGTGTCGAAAGCGTAGAGATTCCATCAAAACCAGGGGGGTTGTCGTTAATCTGGGATAAGTCTAGTGGAAACCTGTTTACTTACTAGATGGTGGGCGGCACAAAGGTGGCATGAACTTAGTACAGGCGTCTGTACGGAACGTGGGAACCCACGGACTGATGCTAAGGGAGTATATCAAGTGGAAGAACCACAAGATAAGAGTACCAATGCAGTCATGGGGGCAGATTCTGTTGTAGTAGTGAAGAAGTATCTGTAATGGATATGGAGCGAAGGACAGAAGTTATTCAGTTTCAAGAATAAGCCAACTTTAAAAGGAGGAGGAGCTTGTGGGAGAAACAAAGTCATACAGTATTTCAAAAAGAATAGTAATGGCTGCTTATGAACGTGTAAAAGCGAACAAGGGAACATACGGAGTGGACGAACAGTCCATTGAGGCATTCGAAGCGAACCTAAAGGATAATCTCTATAAGGTATGGAACAGGATGTCGTCAGGAAGTTATTTCCCAAAGCCAGTGAGGGCAGTCGCGATACCCAAGAAAAACGGAGGTACAAGAGTCCTTGGTGTTCCTACTGTGGAAGATCGTACAGCACAGATGGTGGCAAAATTATATTTTGAACCTGAAGTCGAACCGATGTTCTATGAGGACTCTTATGGATACAGACCAGACAAATCGGCGATACAAGCGATAGAAGTAACAAGGAAAAGATGTTGGAGAAAAGACTGGGTGTTGGAGTTTGATATCAAAGGTCTTTTTGACAACATTAGACATGATTACTTGATGGAGATGGTGAAGCGTCACACAGATGAGAAATGGATACATCTGTATATAAAGCGATGGTTGACGGCTCCGTTTCAGATGGAAGATGGAACACTGGTTCCTAGAACATCTGGAACGCCACAAGGCGGAGTAATAAGTCCTGTTCTTGCGAATTTATTTCTGCACTATGCATTTGACGATTTTATGGTCAAAGAGTTTTCGATAATACCGTGGGCAAGATATGCCGATGATGGGGTGACGCATTGTGTATCACTAAAGCAAGCGAAGTATCTACAACGAAGACTTATTGAAAGATTTGCACGCTTTGGTTTAGAATTGAACCTAGAGAAGACGAGAATTGTGTACTGCAAAGATGATGACCGAAAAGGAAATCATGAGTACACAAGCTTTGACTTTTTGGGGTACACTTTCAGACAAAGACTCTCAAAGAACAGGAATGGCAAGTTCTTCACGAATTTTCTACCTGCAATGAGTGACAAGGCAAAGAAATCTATAAGAAAAGAAGTAAGAAGTTGGAAGCTACAGCTGAAGCCAGACAAAAGTTTGAATGACATAGCAAACATGTTCAACAAGCAGATTCAAGGGTGGATTAACTACTACACACATTTTTATAAGTCGGAAATATATGATGTACTTAGGTATATTAATCGATGTCTTGTGAAATGGGTTCGCAAGAAATTCAAAAAGCGAAACGCCAACAGAAGAGCAGAGTATTGGCTTGGACAAGTGGCGAAACGTGATAGGAAATTATTTGCACACTGGAAATTTGGAATACTACCAGCGACTGGATAATGGGAGCTGTATGAGCTGAGAGGTTCACGTACAGTTCTGCGAGAGACTTAGGGGGAGGTTCCCTAGGTCTACTCTCTTGATGATTTTTTGCAAAAGCAAGAAATCTGCCGAAAGAACACTGGAAAAGATTCAGCCATTCATAGAGACGAAATTATTTCTAAGAATGAATGAAGAAAAGACGGTGGTCAGTAATGTAAAGGGAGTCAAATTTCTTGGCTATACATTTTACATCTACAGAGGCGAAGGAAGACTGCGTATACATCCCAAATCCATAGCAAAGATGAAGAAGCGAATCAAAGAGCTGACAAGTCGTAGCAATGGATGGGGATATGAGAAACGACGGAATAAACTTAACGAGTATGTTAGGGGATGGATGAATTACTTTAAGCTAGCAGATGTGAAGTCATTCTTAAAAAAAAGCTTTGACAGGTACTATCGAAGACGGATAAGGATGGTTTACTGGAAACGGTGGAAGAAAATCAGGACAAGATTTCGATACCTTAGAAAACTAGGAATAGAGAAGACTAAGGCTTGGGAATTTGCGAACACTAGAAAAGGCTACTGGCGAATCGCCAATAGCCCTGTAGTAAGTCGTAGCTTGAGTAACCAGTTTCTTAGAGAAATAGGCTACATATTCTTTTATGACTATTACCAAAAGATAACAGTAAACTAGAGAACCGCCGTATACGGAACCGTACGTACGGTGGTGTGGAAGGACGGTAGCTGAACTAATCAGCTACCTCCTATCCGATTTTTGAGGAAAGATTATAAGTATGATTATTCGCTACTATATTGATTGATTCATGGTAAGCAATGATATGAAGAGCTCAACGATATCAGGATCAAACTGCTTGCCAGAGCATCTATTCAGCTCCCAAAGTGCAGCTTCTTTAGACATGGCCTTTCTATAAGGTCTGTCAGAAGTCATGGCATCATAGGCATCTACCACTGCCACAATTCGAGAGGCAAGAGGAATTTCGTCTTTGCCAAGCCCTCTTGGGTAACCAGAAGCATCGTAATGTTCATGGTGGGCTAAAATGTATTCAGCTATCTGAGCGAGGTCTGGAGTCGATTGTGCAATTCTATAGCCAATTTCTGGATGCTTCTTCATCTCATCCCATTCACTGTCGGTTAAAACATCTGGTTTGTTAAGTATGCCTTCATGTATTCCAATCTTACCTATATCATGCAGGTAGGCAAAAAGTTCAAGATCATATAGGTTTTCCTTACTTAGGCCAAGCAATCGACCAAGTGCTAAGGAGTGACGCTTCAATCTGTCTGCATGTTGTTCTGTTTCATGGCTTTTTTTCATATAAGGTCTGACGCATTGAATCAATTATTTTGCTTCGTTGGCTCTTGCTCTCAGTCAACTTTTGCTTGTACATAAGGTCTTCAGCACTTTTGATGAGTGCTTCTATTGATTCCGATTCTTGAAATTTGGTAGCGTATCCAAGGGAGATAGAAGGACTTATGGATAAATCGGTTAATTCTTCCATAGACAATTCGATACGATGACATATATGGGATACAACATCAGTTGGCGTTTGCGGTAGAAGGATAATGAATTCATCTCCTCCCCATCTAGCTATGATATCTTCGCTTCGACAAACATTTTTAATGACCTCCGCACTGGCTTTTAAGACTTTATCACCTTCCAAATGGCCAAAGACATCATTGGTTAGCTTCAGACCATTGACATCACCAATAATAATTGATAGAGGTAGTTGTCGTTTGGTGTTAAGTCTTTCAATCTCAACTTCAAAGAAATGACGATTATATAGACCTGTCAGTCTATCGTGATAACTTAGGTAATTCATTTCTTTGTTGGCTTTGATATTTTTGGCAAAGGCCCATACACTACTCATTAGAAGTGTAAGTTGGTATATATCAGATTGGCTATAAGGGCCTTTTTTGTTGGCTACCCCGATGACAGCAACAATACGATCCAAGTCAAATACTGGCACTGTTAGAAAACGGTGTAATGGGGCATGTCCATCAGGCATGCCTTTTTTATGAGAATTGGGCGCACTATAATTATTGACCAATATAGGTTTACGTTGTCTAACAGCTTCACCCCATAAGCCTGTAGCGTCAAGTTGGTAGGTGGTTTCCTTTTCCATGACTTTGCAAACATCCATGACGCTGCTTGACCAGTTATTGAGTATAAACTCCTTTTTATCCTCATCATAGTAGTAAATATAGCCAATCTCACTTTCTGTTATAGCAAGACTTTCATCCAGGGCATGTGAAAGCAAATTTTCAACAGAATCGTACTTGGTTTTCATGAGTTTAAGCAATGATGCATTACGTACCTCATCCTTATCATCAATGGCCATCATTTCAATGATAAAATGTTCTACGTCTGGAGAATAGAGGTGGATATGAAACCATTTGTCCTGTTTCTCGTAAAGCCATTTAAAAGAAAAGGATGCACTTGCCCTCATGACATCGATAACATTATCAAGATAGTCATTCAATAACTCATCTTCAATCAATGGTATAAAGGCATCATTTCTTTCTATCAGCGTGAAAGCAGCTGTTTCATTATTCGTTTCTAAGTCGAATTTGTATATAGCATACCCGTAGGGAGCTTTTTTGATAATGCGCTCATATAGATTCATCATAAACACATTATATCAACTTATGAAGTATTATTCAAAAGCCTTTAATGATATAATACTAAATATGAATAATATAAGCGTTAGTTTGCATGAATACTGAGCTACTGAGAGGAAACAAATGAAAGAATGTATATTTATATCTGACTTTGATGGTACCATATCGAGGAAGGATTTTTATTGGATTATTATTGACGATTATATTGGTGAGGAAGGAAAAGCCTTCTACCTTGATTGGAAAAGCAAACACAAAATTGATGTGCCATTTCTCAACAAAGTATTTACATGGCATGATTTTGATAAGAAAGAACATGATGAGATTATTGGTAAAGTTGAGATTGATCATAGTCTAGGTGATTTTGTTGATTATACAGAGTCATGTGGTTGGGATTTCCTAGTCCTCAGTGCAGGTTTTAGGTATTATATTGATATGGTTTTGCCAGCAGAAGGTCTAGGACATCTAGAGGTTATTACCAATGAAGGGGTTTTTGAGAATGGTCATTTCATCATTAAACCACATGAGGATGCCTGGTATTATCATGATGTTTATGGTGTTGACAAAGAGGCAGTTGTGAAACACTATAAGCGAAGTCATAAGAAGGTTTATTTTGCTGGAGATTCAGAACCTGATTACAAAGCGGCCATAGCTGCAGACATCTGTTTTGCAAAAAATGAACTGGCTCAGATGATGAGGGCAAGTGGCCATAAGTTCTATGAATTTGATCGATTCAGTGAAATAAAAAAAATTCTACAAGAGATTTAGCAATATCCTATTACATATATAAAGGAGAGTGTGATGTTACTAAATGTTATTAGCGTGTATTTGTTTGCTACAGTCATAATTAGTTTGTTCTTGGCATCTTATGTACAATCACGAAGCGGCGCCAGTTATACTAGGGTGGTGCTGTATTTGGCCTTGGTTGTTGTTATCTACATGTATGGATATGGACAGGAGCTGGGTGCTGCTTCATTTGAGCAAGCACTATTTTGGAATAGATTCCAATATGTAGGTATACCTTTCGTTTCAGCATTTTGGTTTACAATTGCTTTGATGTACAATGGTTGTTTCTTTCCAATGAAATTATGGCGACTACTTTTAATCTATCTTGTGCCAGTCCTAACATTTATTTTTTAGAATAAGCAATGATTACCATGGCCTTTATTTCGAGGCTATCAATTATACAATGTTAGGAGATAGAATTCTTCTTGTAAAGGAAAAAGGCATATGGATCTATGTTCAGATGTTCCATTCTATGTCTATGGTTTTCACAACACTAATTATTTACATACACAACTACATTAAGAAAAGGGTTAAAGAGGGACCACTGATTGCATCAATGATTATAGCATCCTTGTTTGCTGTTCTTGGTCTGATATTCAATATTATTAACCCTGGCAATCTCAACATTGATTTTATGGTTATCTTCCTGCCACTAACAGTCATAGTTATTGTTGTAGCTATAATGAAACATGACTTTCTTGAAGTCAAAACCATGGCAAGAGATATGTTGTTTGAAAATTCCAGTGATGGTATCTTGCTTTTTAACCATAACAATAGACTTATAGACTATAATTTAAGGGCTAAAAATTTTCTCTATGATTATGACATTGAACCCAAAGAGTGTGATATGAGTCAATTGTTCATGAACAATAAAGAACTCTTTGAGACATTTGAAGCAAGTGAACCACAACTTATGGAAGTGTCAAATCCTGATGGAACGATTTATATCAAAGTTATGACTGAACGTGTCTACAATATGGTTGGTTCAGGCTATGGCATCATCAAGAGAATTAGAGACATAACCCATAATCATAATCTTGAGAAAGAACTTAAAGTCCAAGCCACAATAGACGAGCTAAGTGGTCTTCTTAATAGAAGGGAATATATGAGCAGGTCCCATAAGGCCTTAAGGCATCATATGTCCATGAGAGGTGATGTCTATGTTATGATGATGGACCTTGATTTCTTCAAGTCGATCAATGATGTTCATGGCCATCTTGCTGGGGACAAAGTGATTAGAGAGTTTGGTGAAATACTTAGGTCAGGTTTTGGTAAGAAAGATATTGTTGGCCGATTTGGCGGTGAGGAATTTGCCATACTCTTAATACGCAAATATAGAGATGAGGTTTATAGACTTGCAGAGGAAATTAGGAATCAAACGTCCAACATCGCAATTAATTCAGATGAAGGTCGAATCACTGTTACAGTTAGTATAGGTATTGCCAAAATGGACCATAAGATTAAAAGCCTTGATAGCCTTCTAATCAAAGCTGATCAGGCATTGTATGCTTCAAAGCATAATGGGCGCAATCAAACCACAGAGTACATAGATATTGAAAACATGTGATTGAACGGATGGTGACATATGCGAGTATTCATTGCATTGACATTTGATGATAAAACGAAAGAAAAGATCACAAGGTATAAAGACTTGGTAGCCAATAATGCCATAAAAGGTCGATTTACTAGGGTTGATAATTACCACTTAACACTTGAGTTTATTGGTCAAGTGACCAGGGTCGAACTGGATGAGTTGGTTGAGGTATTGAGACAATTGCCAACCTATCCTCAAAAGCTAAGAGTTAGTCATATTGGTTCCTTTAAAAGACGGGACCGTGAGATTGTATGGTTGGGCATTGATAAGAGTCCTATGCTTAAGACATTACACAAGGCTGTGGTTAAGGAAATTGAGGCAATGCAATATCTTGACCATGCCATTGAATTTAAGAAATACACGCCACACATAACCCTGGGCAGGCAAGTTCTTATGAAGAGTAACCTGCAGGATATGATGATTCAACCATTTGATATTGAAGTTGAATCCCTTGCTATTATGGAGAGCAAGCGGGTAGGGGACCAATTGGTCTATGAGGTTATAGAAGAAATAAAGCAAGGGTTTTGATTATAATGCTTATAGATTTACATGGTGAATTTATCTGAGATATTTTGTACCTGCTCTGTTACTGATTGGACATCCATAGCAGTCTTGGCCATTTCTTCACCACTTTGGTTAACTTCTTCAGCCATATCGGAGATGGTAGCAATGGTTGCTGAAATCTCCTCAGCTGAGGCAGCTTGCTCCTGGGTGACGCTTGCAATATTCTGGCTACTATCATCAATGTCATTCATATACTCAATAATCTCAGCTGTCAAATCATTGTTGACATGTACAGCTTCAATAATCTTGTCAAAACTGTCATGAGCTTTGTCAACGACTTCAGTTGACTCGTTAACATGGGTCATAGCTTCTTCTGACAAATCAGATGTTCTAAATATAGTGGTCTCCATATTGCTTATAAGCTCTGATATCTGAGCTGTGGAACTTGTTGAATCTTCTGCAAGTTTACGAATCTCATCAGAGACAACCGCAAAGCCTTTACCTGCTTCACCAGCTCTTGCTGCCTCAATGGCTGCGTTTAGAGCAAGTAAGTTGGTTTGACTGGCAATACCTTCAATCATACCAATAATGGATTTAATCTCATCAGCAGAGGTTGTTAGGTTAAGGATTGAAGACTTTAGTTGGTTCATTGATTCAACAATTATGTTCATTGTCTCAGATATGTGCTCTAGTTGAGTTCGTCCACCTTCTACGGCTTCTAGTGTAACTTCGGATTTCTCAATCATAACACTACCGTTCTCATTGGTTTTGTGAGTGGTATGGGCCAGATGTGAGATATCATGTGCCACTTCTGAGATGGATTTGGCAAGTTCTTCAATGGTATCTGATAGTTCTCCAACAGATGAGGATTCCTGAGTTGCCAGTGAACTAAGATTCTCTGATTCACTCATGCTGACCTCGGCAGAGTCAGTTAACGAATGAACACTGTTGTCAAGCTCCATAAGAATTTCTCTGATGACATCAATCATCTTCTTAGAGGAGGTGGCTAGTACACCAATCTCATCTTTGCGCCTAGTTAACTTATCAACCTTCTTGGTATCAATGGCAAAGTTGAGCTGTTGGAGACTTTGGTTGACCTTTACAACTTCACTAAGTGGCTTGGTTATTGCAGAGGCTATAATCATATTAATTAAAATCATAAGCAGTGTTGCAATGACTATACCTACTATCAGTGAGAACTCAACAGAGTCTATCTCAGCATTGATGATGCCTATACCAGATTTGGAATCAAGAATGGCATTGTTAATGATTAGGGTAGAGTCTTGAATAAGTTCTTCACCACTATGTTCGATATTCTCATTAAGGGCAATCACATTAGCTTCTGCTTGAGTTAGGACATCAAGCTCTACTATGATTTGCTCCACTTCACTAAGAAGTTTGCCAAGAACGGCTTTGTCATTAAACAACCTAGTTACTTCAATTACTTCATCTATGAGGACTTTGACTTCTTCAAGCTTCTGTTTTTCTTTGTCTATGGTGGAGAAATCTCCTGTGAGTTCAGCCTTGAAGATATGCTCAAGTGCATCTGCAAAAATAAGGTTGGCTTCTTCTATTTTGAATGTGATATCAAGTTCCGCTTGTAAGGTATCTCTGTCAATTAAAGTATCTTCTGAACCATCATCAGCTGGTGTGCCTTTCATGACTTTTTTGATTTCCTTTTCATGACTTTCAATTACAGTTCTTAATATGTAGGAGATCTCTTCACCAGCCGAAGTAATATCAGAACGTGCTTCGACAATGTGTTGTAATACAAGTTTTGAATCTTCAATAAGAGTGTCAAAACTATCTGTATCTCTAGAGATTTCCTCAGTTAGGGCAATTAGGTCTTCGAGTTCAGGGTGTTTTGATGTTAGGGATTCCAGCTCACCAACTTCACTGTGTAGAGTGGCGAGTACAGCCTCAGCTTTGTTTAGATAGGTCTCATCACCTGAGTTGTTATAGACTTCTAGATTAAGGTATAAATCATAAGCTGCGTTATTGATATGACTGCCTATTTCAATTCGTTTTAAGTATTCTTGTTCCATTTCCCTAGTCAGATATTTGACCTCTGCATTCAGTGTGTAGATATACAATGCGGTGATTCCTAGTATAATGGTAGTGATGACAATGCCGATAATTAATTTGAAACGTACATTAAGGTGCTTTAACATGAAAATCTCCTATATTTTGTTGTTGTTAATCAGTTATGCCCATATAACTGAAATGTTTGCAGAGTTTACTACAGTAGAGTATACGATAAAATAAGTTTAACGGCAATGAGTTGCGTTAATAGTGTAATTTGTGAAACCGTTTTGTTTAGGTGTGATGTCTGATATAATAAGATAATCTAGATGAATTAAAAAACTGGAAGAGAATCCATAGTGAAGGATTAAAATAAAGGTGAAAGAATGAAAATAACCATAATAAGTGTTGGGAAAATCAAAGAGAAATATCTCAAAGATGCTATTGGTGAATATAGTAAGAGATTATCAAGCTACTGTAATCTAACTCATATAGAAGTAGCAGATGAGAAGGCACCAGAGACCTTAAGCGAAAAAGAAGAAGTGCAGATTAAAGATAAAGAAGGTAAGAAGATTCTAGGTAAGATACGAGACAGCCAATATGTCTTTGCCCTTGACCTTAGCGGCAAGCAAAGAACATCTGAAGAATTCTCCAAGGAATTAGAGAAACTTCCTATATATGGTGATAGTGATATTGTCTTCGTGATTGGCGGAAGTTTAGGCTTGTCAAAAGAAGTTATAAATAGAAGTAATACTCAGATATGTTTCTCTAAGATGACCTTCCCACACCAGCTGATGAAGGTAATACTGCTGGAGCAGGTTTATCGCGGGTTTAGGATTATGAAGGGTGAACCGTATCATAAGTAAGGGTATAACAATATATCCCATTATGATTATATGGATGCTGAAAACTGATTTCAAATTATGAGATTAGTTTTTACTCAGCAATTTGCGTGAAAAAGTTCGCTTAAGATTCTTGGGGAGGGCTCTTTCACTTGACGGTATGTGATAGAAAATGATAAGATGTAAAAAAGACTACTTTTAGATTTTGAAGAGGGTGAATTTACATGTTGGATATAGAAGTTTATAAAAAGGTGTTTGAGGCTCACAATGGTGTTGTCAAATTATCTGATTTTACATCAGAAGGGCATCATAATACAATTATGAATCAACTAGTTAAAAATGGGTATGTTGAGAAAATAAAGACGGGGTATTATGAATGGCTTGACGGTGAGCCAATATCCGATGCCGTTATTATAAGGAAGCTGTTTCCAGAAGGCGTTGTATGTATGGAGTCTGCACTATATCTGTATGGATATACGGACCGTACACCATTAGCATGGCATGTTGCTGTGTCAAAAAATGGAAAGACTAGTAAATATTCAATTGAATATCCACCTATGCAGTTCTACTTCTTGATTGATAAGTATATGGAAATAGGGAAATCTGAAATTTTGTTTGAAGGCCATCTATTGACGATATTTAATCGTGATCGGACAATATGCGATGTCATACGTTATGAAAATAAGATGGATAAGGAAGTATTCAATACCGCTGTGAAAGAGTATGTCAAAGATTCCAAGAAGAATATTAGTCGGATGCTTGAGTATGCAGAAAAGATGCGTATAAAAAAGAAGGTCAGCAGAGTGATAGGGATGTGGATGTAGTGGTTAATGAGCAATCTATTTTGCAAAAACTAAAAAGTAAGGCAAAGTCAAAAAAACTGCCATATCAATTGATTTTGCAATTTTTTTGTCAGGAAGAATTTTTAAGGCGACTGGAAAAATCTGATTATAAGGATGACCTGGTTCTTAAAGGTGGTTTATTCTTGTTCTCGTATAGTGGATTTGAAGGCAGACCTACTATGGATATTGATTTTCTAGCAAAGAACATAAGCAATGATAGGGAAGTTATGACGAAGGTCATTGAGACTATTATTAGTGAAATCACTGAGAATAGTTTTATAGAGTTTACAATCAGATTGACAGAAAATATTGCAGAGATGAAAGCATACCATGGCGTGCGCATAAAAGTTATGGCGGTTATTGGAAATACTAAGACGCCTTTTGATATAGACATTGGCATTGGAGATATTGTCATACCATCGGTAAGCGAAATCTTGATTCCGACGCAGTTGGATGGATTCAAACCACCAGTGGTAACATCTTATTCCCTTGAATCGACCATAGCAGAGAAGCTGGAAGCGATGATTGATAGAATGGAAACCACAAGTAGAATGAAGGATTATTATGACGTGTATTATTTGGCACAGAATTATGACTTTGAGGGGAAATTTCTATCAGAGGCCATAAAGCAGACGTTCGAGAAAAGAAACACTGCGTGCAATCTAGAATCATTGGAGCGGATAATGGACATGCACAATAACACTGAAATGCTGCAACGATGGATTGCGTTTACTAAAAAAAGTCTGGGAATGGAACTTGAATTTAAATTGGTTATAGAGAAGATAGGCTCATTTGTGAAAGAACCAATTATAGCTATAAATTACGGTAAGACCTTGAAGAAGAAGTGGTCAAAAGAGCAATGTCTTTATATAGATATGTAAACATTAAAAGCGTTTGGTTTTACAAATACACGGTGAACCGTATCATAAGTAATGGTAAACGTTTTTTATAATCTCTTTTTTTTAGCCGACATATTAAGATGTTCAATAACAATTAGACTGCCTGATGGCGGTCTAATTCTCTTTTTTATTCGTCAAACATTTGAAATAATTCCAAGAATTTTACCATTCGACTGAGAATAAAGCATTCAATCAGAAGTGATTGGTAAGTATAATA
>JDSF01000354.1_pt1 | contig 20071 bp, 20 predicted proteins | sample 199441 | NCBI WGS metagenome assembly JDSF01 (sample SAMN02592751, study PRJNA231836) | bioreactor metagenome | isolation source: continuous culture bioreactor denitrification-DNRA | place: Germany: Bremen
GTATCGGGAGAATACCCACCAGGAACTCTTCTCTCCGAGAAGACTCTTACAGAAGAATTCAACGTCAGCAGGACTCCCTATCGTGAAGCGCTTAAACGACTGGAGAGCATGAAACTCGTCAAGGTTGTCCCCCGATTTGGCACCTATGTCAGTGAAATAAATATCAACGAAGTCCTGCATGCCTACGAAGTTCGATTACATATGGAAGCACTCGCTGCAACCCTTGCAGCAAAAAGACGAACAGATGAAGACCTTGAACAACTGAGAGCTGTCATCGATGAATGTCGCCAGAAATGTCTGAAAGAGAATCCAGTCAACGGCAACAGTGCAGACGAATCTCTCCATAACCTTCTTTGTGCTCTATCGAAAAACCCAATATTAAGTGATTCCGTCTACAATCTACGCCTGAACTGTGCTCGGATCTGGACAACCTCATTCTGGAAAAAATATAACTTCGAACAACTCTTCGCTCATTGGGAATCTGTCTACCAGGCGATTAAAGAACAAGACAGCGAACGAGCCTCGAAAGAGGTGGCTGCTCACCTGCAGGACTCAATCGATGAGATCAAATTTAATATCTTTGGTCCTGACAAGACTTAGATGGCACGTTCAAGGTCCTTAAGATCAGCTGGACAGACCACGTCCTCTCATTTTACAGTATGACGATGCGATCCTGGAATATCTATTAATTTAAGCATCAACATGGCACCCAGCCCCCCCCCACCAACGGCTCATACACAGCAATCCACTTTCCTACCATTTACTTTACAAATCAGGCAGTTAGATATTTTACGTTCAATCTTGACATAAATAATGACTGTCCATATACTAAAGAACGAACATTCGGTCTTAATAACTAAAAAGTCCGATCTATGCAATTCAGAATGGAACGATTATGGGTGAAAATACCTTAGCAAAATCAGAAACAGTTCTTCGTCTTTTACATAAAGCACAGACGCTTCTATTACATCAGCTCCACACCCCAAAACTTGTCACAATTGAGCTTGCTGAGGGTATCGACAAACTTTTTCAGGCCTGTGAACTGGTCAAAAATCCAGACGCAAATTTACCAGCATGCCCAAGCTGTAAAAGTATCTTTTATGGAAAAACCGAGACATACAAACACCAATGCATTAACTGTGGCAAGAAACTTCAGAAGCAATGACAAATAAAATCGACAAGATCCCTGACCTTAGAAAAGAAACTGACAAAATCGTCGATTTTTTGAAGCAAGCGGAGAAACTTCTTCAAACATCAGACAAAAAGAACTTTCGAGTAGCTGCGGACTTTTTACAACAGTCCTGCTGCCTTGTCGAAAAGCACAAGAACACCAAACTCGCTGGCTAAGAGAATTTCGTATTTCCGATCATCACAACAGGCACACTATAGATAAAATCGATTTCAGCAAGCGATTCATGGATCAAAACCAGCTGATCACCACAACGATATCTGGAGATATAACACATCTAACAAATCTGCCGCTTCTGATCCTTGAGTAAGTAAAGACAAACATTTAGGACAAAGGCTCCAACGTCCATCTCCTGCCCCTTACTAAGCAACAAACACGACTTCAACCAGGCAACAGTAATAAAGCTGTCTGAGGAGAACCATTGTGCAGTACAAACTGACAACAAAATTCGCCATAACCTCTGGAATCGTACTCCTGCTGACAATGACTCTCTTTGCCACATTAAATATCAAGTCATTGAAAGAATTATGCCTTCAGGAAGCCATTAAAGATGCAGATAATCTAGGAGACACAATCCTGAGGACAACCCATTATCAAATGCTCGAAAATGACCGTGAACGCGTTTACAAAATGATTGAAGAGGTCAGTGAGCAAAAGGGGGTTGAAAATATTCGTCTTCTGAACAAAGACGGCTTCATCGATTTTTCAACTGACAAAACAGAAATCGGGACACGAGTTGACAGTAACGCCGAAGGTTGTAACGGCTGTCATGCGATGACAATCCCCCTGACAGATGTTCCGAGTTCTGCCCGTAGCCGGATTTTCATGAATGCAGAAGGGGACAAAATCCTGGGGGTCACCAAAGAGATCAACAATAAGGAGAGCTGTTACACGGCGGCTTGCCATTTCCACCCCAAAGAGGCCAGTCTTTTAGGAGTGCTTGACGTACACGTCACCCTGAAGGAGATGGAAACAACGATTGCAGCCAGTCGTAACGAAATTATACTGTTCACGCTGCTATTGATGCTTATTCTTTCCTTATGTCTCTCATTTATGATTCAAAAACTCATCAACCACCCAGTCACCGAACTGCTTCAGCACACCCAAAAACTAACTCGAGGGGATCTAAGAAGCCGTATTCCAAATAGACGTAATGATGAGTTGGGCACATTAGCCACCGCCTTTAATGACATGACGGAGAACCTTCAGGAGGCCCAGAATGAGCTAAAAAGCTGGGGAGCGACCTTAGAATCCAAGGTTGAGGAACGCAGCCAGCAAATGGATAAAATGCAAGGCCAGTTAATTCAATCTGCAAAACTTGCATCGCTGGGAGAATTTGTGGCTGGCATCGCTCATGAAATCAACAACCCACTCACCGGAATTCTTATGTTCAGCTCACTGGTCGACCGAGATCCTCGATTACATATTGAACTGAAACCAAATATGGAGACCGTGATGGGTGAGACGAAACGATGTGCAAAAATCGTTCAAAACTTATTGGATTTTTCACGGAATTCCCAGCCCGAAAAAGAATCAAAATCGATCCATCAAATACTTGATCACACCCTGTCATTGACACTCAATCAGAATTCATTTCACAAAACTGAACTGATTAAACAATACGCGGAAAACCTCCCTGACATTCCAGTGGACCCAGCTCAAATAGAGCAAGTTTTTATGAATATGGTGATCAATGCCGAGCAGGCAATGCCCGATGGAGGCAGCTTAATCATCGCAACAGGCAAGAGCCAGTCGGAATACATCACCATCACGATAAAAGACACAGGAAAAGGTATCCCTGAAGAGTCGATTGAGAAAATTTTTGATCCTTTTTTCACGACGAAAGGACGTCACAAAGGCACAGGGCTGGGACTCTCAATATCATATGGCATTATTAAGTGTCACGGTGGGCACATTAACGTTGAAAGTTCACCTGGAAAGGGCACGACATTTGTCATTTCTCTACCAATACATCCAGAAAACAAAGAGAGTTCCGCTGAAAATCCTGGGGGCACGGCATAAACAAATCCAGAGAAGACTGAATGTCCAGAGATCTTTATCATCAGGCCATATTCACATAAACCAGAGAGTGCGGTAGAATTAAGAAGAAAGACGGCTCCAAACGAAAAGGAGTGCGTGATTATGGATGATCTCCAGCTTGCAGCAAAAGTACACTATAGTTTTCTACCAAAAGATTATGAAGATGGGCGCATCAGTATTGCTGTCACTCTCTGTCCACTCTTCCCCATCGGTGGAGACTACTGCAGTATCAATCCTCTCAATGAAGATCTCATCCTCCTCTGCATGTGTGATGCACTTGGGCATGGAACACCGGCAGCCCTCTTTGCGGCACGAATAAACACCTATGTTCTGACCCATGCCAAAGCCGGTGTTAAGCCGTGCGAAATTGTGTCAGGCCTGAATTCCTACCTTTGCAAACGCTTGTCAGGTGTAGGGATGTATGCCACATTTTTTGCTGTGTTACTCGACCTTAAGCAGCGGACAATGTCATTTGCCGGTGCGGCACATCCACCCGTCTTGCATTTACAAAAAGACCAAACGAGCTGCCACGAATGTCCCTCCATCGTATCACTGCTCGGCATGATGGACCCTATGCCTCTATTTTGCGCAACCGAACAGGTTCAACTGAAGTCTGGAGACCGCATCCTTCTCTATTCTGATGGATTAATCGAAGTTGAAGATGCCAATCAACGCCCATTTGGAATTGAAGGCCTTGCTAAATCTCTGCTCGCACACAGAGATTTAAGTGGACAAGATTTCAACAAATCGATACTCAACCAAGCGAAATCATTTGGGAAGAGAGGGTTTCAAGATGACGTTCTGCTATTGAGTGCGGTTATTAAGTAAGAGACATTCATTCCCCATAAGATAAACAAACCAAACGGAGTAAAAGGCCGATATTTAAGCTCATGCGGTCTTGATATAAATTATCACCACCAATATTGGTTGAACCAATTAAGTCAATATATGTTTTTAAATTTGACATTCCTTGCAAGAATGGTTTAACTTACAACATAGAGACAGATGAGCAACATTGGTGTGACCATTCCAGGATGAGACCAAATGACGAAAGAAGCCTTACTCGAAAACTGCTTACTCGATCAAATTGCCTCTGACAATCTGTTGGTAGGAGACAGGCTTCCATCCGAAAGACAGATGGCAACAGACTTCAATGTCAGTCGCAACACACTGAGGAGCGCTCTTCGCCGCCTGGAAACAAAGGGCGTCATCTCCTCACGCCGGGGAAGTGGATACTACCTCGCGACAACAGACCCACAAACATGTCACTATTCCGCTCCAGATGATTCTTTTGAAAGAATTATGGCAAGGCTAGAAGCAGCTTATCTTTTTCTTCCCGGTGTTATCTCAATTGCCGTTGACCAGATTACAAATGAGCAACTGCTCAAACTGGAAAACTGCACTATTGCCTTAAGCCGATCCATTTTCGATCAAAACATCACCGAATTTAAACAACAGGCCAGAGTTTTTTTTTGAAATCATCGCCTCCAGTACCAATAACCCCATCATCATCGAGATGCTTTCTGCCTTCTGCGCCAGTTCATCCCTTATGTTCCCCGATTTTTTTTCCTTCGAAGAAACACAACAAAAAAAGCTGTTTGGTGATTACGTTCACATATTCAACGCCCTTAAAAAAAGAGACAAAGAAGAATCCATGTTGTGCGTGATGAAAAAAGTGGTCAACACCTGCGGTGCTCTCTCAGAGCTTAAAGGGATTCCACTCCCACCAACAATCAATGCTGCCCGGATAACTTTGGAACACAATTAAACAAGGAGGTGACATGGACGGACGACTGACTCGAAAACAGTTTTTCCGTGAAATTGCCTGCAAAACTGCACAATTGACCATCGACGTGATGGCTCCTGTTCTTGAACCTCAGAGTCCTCTCCAACCATCGGACGACAACTCTATGGCTGCGGACCTGACACCGGAATTCCTTGAACAAGAGGCCAAGCGCCTTGGACTCGACTCAAACGACCCACAACAGGTTCTCAATCAATTGAGTGCATCGTTACAGAGGTCAGGCAACTAAGCTGGGAACTGCCACCCCATTTAATGTTGTTGCCTGAAATGAGTGAGGGGAAACTGAATTCTGCAAGGAGGATAATATGGAACGTTATGGAGCGGGATTTCTCGAAGAACGCAAACTGGTCAAGCGTTGGTCAGGTCCACTACCAGCCCTGATCAGTATTGCTGTCTTGTTTGCCGCGTTTTATGCCACATGGTGGATTTTCCAAGACCCCCGTGGTTATATGCGCATGTACACACCTTATGTCGGATACATGTATTGCCGCTGGTGGCTGATCATGATGATCTGGATGGTCTACATTTTCAATTACTGGCCGTTCAAAAGAAGCTGGCTAGATAATGCCCATCCACTCTATAAAGGTGCCGTTCTGACTCTGGCTTCTGTCGGTATCCTAGTTTTATTGATCAAAGGTTTTTTTGAAGGTTTTCTGGGTAACTACGGTCTTGCCTATTTCAACCCTGAGCAACTTGAAAAACTCCCTGGCATCACAAGTTTCTTTGCCATTGAATATGCCTCTCTGGCAATTCTGATGTTTGCTGCCATCGCATCATGGTTGTCACCAGCCTGGGTTGTCGCATTTGAAGAAGCACCGTGGCAGAAAATGAAGCAACCGGCTAAAGGCTTCAGCATCCTGATGTTCACCTTCTTCCTGTCGACTCTGGTCTACTTTGTCACAATGCACCCCCACATGGGTATTCTCTATGACCCATGGCAGTATTTCACTTCAATTGCCCCACCCTACTGGGAGCAGTTTGCCGACACCGTTTCCGGCAACTTCCATGTCAGCTGGATCATGTGCTGTACCGTCGTTGTCTGGCTAGTTGAAACTATCTGGGAGCGCTATCCCTTCAATCTGATCAAAAATGATTGGGGTCGTCGTTTCGCTTGCTTCTTCGGTATCATCGGCATTGCCTGGCAATGCACTTCTTCTTCTACTTTGCCCAAGAACTAACCTTCGGTGAGGCGATCCGCGGCACAAGACGTGGTTTTGCTCCTGACTGGCGTTGGCTGCATGTTGGTGAGATGGCCATTTTTATGCTGGTTCCTGCATTGTTCCTGAATTTCTACTTTGGTAACTGGCCGCGCAAATTCAGCATGCCGGTTAACGTTTTGATCCGAACCTTGATCACCATCGTTGCCAGCATTCTTCTTTACATCGTTTATTACAAAACCTCCCACCTCTTCCTCGGAACACAGAAAGGGATTTCACACCCTCAGCAATTCCCGATGATTCCGATGATCTGGCTGGTCAATCTGATGCTGGTTCAACACTGGTTCATGGACAACTGGCCTGGCTGGAAGATGGTTCCCAAGACAGTTGAAGAGCTCGAATCTGACCATGCAACACAGCAGGCACAAATTGAAGAGATCAAACCCACTCCAAAATTTGGCTTGGGCCTAGGTGCCGGGACGGTTATGGGTGTTGCCTTCTTTTTTATCACAGTTTGGGCACTGCCGTTCTTCTACCAGTCAATCGATCTCATTAAATAGCCGGAAGCGCAGGAGGTATAATTATGTCAGATAACGTTAAACGTCGTGATTTTCTCAAAGGAGCGACAACCGGCGTAGGTCTCGGAATGCTCGGAGCTATGGGTCTCTATTCCTACTCCCCGATAAGAAAGAAACATTTTTCTGCCGCAACCCGCAAGATGACAGATATAGGAGTCTGCAAAAGTATCAAGGTGACCAATGTCAGCGAAACCAGCTGGTTTGAGAATGGTGTCTTGATGGGTGACATCAAAGGCGCTGGTGGGTTGTTAGTCAATCAGTATGACTATAACTGGCCTCCGTTTGGCAACGGACAAGGGTTAGGTAAAGGGAGTTATCAAGAAGGAATCGACAAAATCAAACATCTACTCCCTGATAAACTTGATGAAGCGTGGAAGATCTGTACCGAAAATTGTGTCCATCCGGACAACGCTGGAGGCTATGCCGCCTTGATCGAAGTCGAAGAGATGTCAGGAAATAAACGTAAGTTCCTGCTCGACTCAGGTTGGAGTTACGCCTGGACTGAAGAATGTTTCAAACGTGAAGGAATCGACAAAATGCTCATGAACAGAGAGATTGAAGCACTGTTCTTCTCTCACGAGCATTTCGATCATTTCTGGGGATTGCCAGTCACACTCAAGTACGACCCAACCATCACGATCTACATCCCGGAAGTTCTATCCAGAAGGGTTGCAGTACATTAAAGATTCTGGACACACAGGCGAAGTCATCACCATCGCTAACGGATTGAATCAACATATCCCGGGAATGGCCACCTATGTTTTTGGTATCCCGATCATATGTCGCGTTTACGGCGAGCAATCCCTATATTTCAATGTCAAGGACAAGGGTCTGGTCAGCGTCACAGGGTGCTGTCACCAGGGAATCATCCGTTTTGCCGAAACCGCCTACAACGAAGTGAAGTACGAAAATGACAACTTCCATGGGATCTACGGTGGACTACACATTTCGCCATTTGATGACTGGGATCCCAAATATGACGATCTGGTTATTTCACTGCAAAATTATGGTTTTGAGCGGATCGGTTGTAATCACTGTACCGGTGTCCTCTGCGCTAAAAAATTCATTTCAGCAGGGTACCCGGTGATCGAAGGGACCGCCCAGCACCGATCTAAAGATAAAGCTTATCTGGGGAATGGAGATACCATCACCTTCGGCTAGGTCAGCATATGTTTAACATCTAATTTTATGCCATAGAAGCGTTGGGTTGTCCGCTTAGGACAGCCCAACGCCAGCCTTCGGAGGAGATATGTTAAGACGACTGAACAGTATACTGCCACCAGCCGTTCTAGCTCATTCAGAAGCCACAGCGGCACAACTCATGTTGGCGATTCTGATGCGGGTCAATTTCATCCCGGGGGTCAGGCAACGCCTTGGTTGGCGTGGTGTGAAGGAATGTCCTTCTGAAGGAGCCAGTGTCAAAATTGCGGGTCAAGATGGCGTCTATGGGGTATCCCTCGCAGGGGCTCTGGAGGACAAAAATCAGGGAGTCGCAACATTCGACCTTCATTACTTTCCGACTCCGGAGGAAGATTCTCTCGAAACCTTTTCCATCGCGGCCTGCATTGCGGCACTGCAACCCGACTATTTAGATCAGGTACGTGAATTCACCAACCATTCAACGTTAAAAAACTCTTCCACATCGCTCAACTAAAATTGATCTTCGATTCCCAAAACGGTGCCGTCGAGTTGTCAATACAAGCAGTCGATCGGTTCGTCCTTATCAGTGCTGACGGTGTCAGCGTCACCAAAGAGAACAGGCAGGAACAAGCCGTTGCTCCCGGCGAGATTGATCAGAATCTGGCCGCCTACAGTTTGGCCTTCGCATTTTTTAAAACCATGGCCGCTTCATTCAGCTATTGCCTTAAAAAGATCCCTTCTCACTTAATGCGTCGCCGTCGAGAAGCACAACAATATATTTATTATCAAAACAAGCAAACACAACAAAAACCACTTCCCGGTGCGAAGGAAACAATCCTGTCTTTAACCTGGGGACAAGACACACCACTGGCCAAAACAGATGAAGGATTTAAGACCGATCTTCTCTGGCATTCCCCCATGCCAAAGCCATTGGAATATGAAAACGAAAACTGGTGGAAGGATCGGGTTCCAGGAGCCCGCTTCAGTATAGACAAAAACACCATGGGCATCACCGACCGCCCAAAGTTGATTATTTTAACTGGCTTTCTCGGTTCAGGTAAGACCAGCTTCCTGAATCATTTCATCGAATATCAGGCAGAACGTAACGCTTTTGTTGCCATCGTACAAAATGAAATTGGAGCAAAAAGCCTCGACACTCATCTTCTCGGTCAGCATTATGCTGTCACCGAAATAGATGAGGGATGTATTTGCTGTACCCTTTCCGGAAACCTGAAGCTCGCTCTCGCTGAAATTGCGTCCAACTTTCAACCAGATTTTGTCGTTGTCGAAACAACCGGGCTGGCAAACCCAGCGAACTTCCTCCATGAAGCCTCAGAACTCGAAGAGCAATTGGACTTTTGCTCAATTACGACTGTCATTGATGCATCACAGGGGCTTTCAGCGTTACAGAAATATGGCGTAGCTCAGGAACAAGTGACTCTTGCAGACGTGATTCTGGTCAACAAAGCCAACAGTATTCCAACAACGGAACTTAAATCCTTGAAAGAGGAGATTAATGAATTGAATCCACTTGCGACAATTCATGATGGTAACTATGGGGACTTTTCAGCGGCAGAACTCTATGGCGTCAATTTGACAGGACACACACAGCTTGCCGATAGCATGAAACGGATTAAGAGTTTGCACCATCACACCCATGGCCAGCATAATATTTCCAGCATACTGGTCGAACTGAAATCACCACTTGATAAAGATCTGTTTCTTTCCAAAGCGACAAAACTATCCAATAAAATTTTGAGGATCAAAGGAGTGATGCAGTTCACCGACAACGACAATTCTTTTTACTACCAATATGTCCCAGGTTCTCACAGCCTGACACCAACAGATAAAGAAGCTCCTGGTGAAAATTTTCTCGTCGTTATTGGTGAAGATGTGAAAAACAGCGCCCAATCGCTGCTGTCTTTGGCAATGGACTGATGGATCTGAAGGAACAACGTTTATTAAAATCGGCCAGAGAGAAGCTAAAAACTTAGGTTTATTGAAAAAACTGGCGATCAGGCACTCACAGAGGCCAGAAAATGAGAATCATCGGAATACTCACGATGACGACCAGAATTTCCAGCGGCAATCCCATCCGCCAATAGTCACCAAATTTATAACCACCTGGTCCCATAATGATAGTGTTGTTTTTATGACCGATGGGCGTCAAAAATGCGCAGGACGCGGCGACTGCAACCGCCATCAGAAATGAATCAGGGTTACTGTCGAGGCGCTGGGCTATATCAACGCCGATTGGTGCGGCAATCAGTGCGGTGGCGACGTTGTTCAAGACATCTGAAAGACTCATCGTAATCAGCATCAAGATCGCCAGAACTGCGACGGTCGGTAGACCTGTCGTCCAGTCAACAATGACATTGGCCACCAGGGTGGTGCCGCCACTACTTTCAAGAGCCTCACCAATCGGGATCATCGAACCGAGCAGGACAATCACTGGCCATTCAATGGAATCGTAAACTTGCGAGAGAGGAACTATCTTAAGCGCCACATAGGCAACAACCACTGCAGCCAAAGCTAATGGCAGGTAGACGAGGCCGAAACTGGCACAGAGGATTGCCGTAACAAAAATAGCCACTGCCGTCCAAGCCTTGCTGCGTTGAGTAATTTCTAACCCGCGTGCCGCCAGAGGCAGGCAACCAAGCCAGTCAACGACATCTGAAAGCTGATCTTCCGGCCCGAGCAACAACAGGATGTCACCAGCCATGATATGTTCTTTGCGCAGCTGCTTACGGATTCTTTTTCCTTTACGAGAGATGCCGAGCAAAGTGACATTACGGCGGTAAAGCAGGCGGACCTCCATGGTCGTACGACCATCGATCATCGCCCCCTTAGGCACCACGACTTCAACCATATTGACGGTGTCGGCAAGAAGACCCTCATACTTGTAGGCACCGACATGTTCCAGAGCTGCGGCACCAACGAACTGGTCAATCGCATCGGGACGACCTTCGAGCACCACCAGGTCATTTTTACGCAGAATCTGGCGCCGGGCAGAGCCGGGCAAACGCTTTCCTTGTCGTACCAGTCCGAGAATGTTGGTATCGCTCTCTTCTGCAAAAGGATCGAGATCTTTGAGTGCCATGCCCACAACACTCGACCCTTCAGGAACCTTGGCGTTGGATATGTAATCCTGAAAGTCACCAAGTTCTTTCAGTGTGTCGTGCTGACTCCGCTCTACCGGTATCAAGCGCCAGCCAACCAGAGAGATAAACAGCACACCGACAACCGCGACCACGAACCCGACTGGAGCAAAATCGAACATGCCATACGGCTCACCCAGGGCCGTTTCTCGAAATGTGGCAATAACAATATTGGGTGGCGTGCCGATCAGGGTGACCATCCCACCCAGGATAGAAGCGAAAGAAAGCGGCATCAATGTCAGTGCCGGGCTTCTTTTAGACCGATGAGCAGCCTGCATATCGACCGGCATCAGCAGGGCCAAGGCAGCAACATTGTTCATGATACTTGAAAGGGTCGCGGAAATTGCTGACATGACCCCGATATGATTCGGTAGGCTGCGAGAGGAATCGACGACCTTACGGGCAAGTATTTCAATGGCACCAGAGCGGGAAAGCCCTCTACTGACGATCAGAACCAATGCAATAATGATGACTGCCGGATGACCAAAACCGGAAAAAACCTGTTCTTTGGGAATGACTCCGGCTAAAAAGGCAATGACCAATGCCGAGAAAGCTGTGACGTCATAACGTAATTTCCCCCAAATGAGAAATACGAAAATCAAGGAGATGAGAACAAATAGGATGATTTGGTCAGTACTCATAGTTATAAATCATAACAGATATTAAGTGATTCATTGCGAATCAGGTATCTTGCTTCACGTCATAGAGGCAGATCCTCTATAACGGACTTCTTGTCTTTCAAACGTCCAAGAATCTGTTTGAGCATTATAAGATCAATGTCATCGCCCACAGCAGCGGAGGACCGCTCCTCTATCAATTGCTCAACAACCTCAAAAACTCTCTCCATCAAGTAAAGATTCTGTACATCCCAATACCAGTCCGAGGAATACTGAACCAGAAAAATCAGTGCATTCCGATCTGAAATGATCGTTAAAAATTCGACGAAACATTGTGTAGAATAGGGTTTATCCTCGGGAAAATAGCTCATCAGATGGATCAACCATTCTTCAGGCTGAGTTTTTGCCATCGTAAAAAACTGCTCCCAGAGGGAGTCCTGATCAATCTGTTCCAGTAACATAGAAGGGGTTTCAAACCCACAAGTAGAAACCGTTTCGACCTGCACATGACCAAAATCATCGACGTGATAGACTTCGTGCCCGAGATCACATTGTGCTAATTTCTGGATAATATCCATTGAATCCTCTCTGGCTTTGTGAAACACAATCCCCTCAAACAAATAATCCAACTTATCAGTGAAACGGTCCTTTCACACTGCAGATTTTCTCATCTGAAATTGAGTCTCCATCCCCTTTTCAGGATATCTGGGAATGAGTAATGAAAAGAAGAAGGAAACGATGGACATGCCCGCTCCAATAAAAAAGACCAGTGCATGTGAATGGAGCCAGATCAAACCGAACAGGACAGGAATACAGACAGCAGCAATATGATTGATGGTAAAACTGACGCCGGCGGTTGAAGCAATATCCTCTGGATCTGCGATCTTCTGAAAATATGTCTTCAAGCTTATGGCAAGAGCAAAGAACAGATGATCAAGAACATACAAAACAGCTGCAATCCAAGCGGTTTCTACCAATGCATAACCACAGAAAACCAGAACCAATCCGCTATATTCAAGAATTAACGCATTACGCTCTCCAAAACGGCCAATAAGCTGGCCAATTTTACGCGCAAAAAGTACATTCAATGTTGCATTAATCAGAAATAACAATGAAATATCGCTGACCGAATATCCAAACTGCTCAACCATCAGAAATCCGGCAAATACCATGAAAATTTGCCGACGGGCTCCTGACATAAAAACCAGACAGTAATAGAGCCAATATCGACGGCGCAGGACCATGTTCTTGTTTTGAACAGTCGGCTGTGGAAAAAATGGAAAGGCAAAACGACTGACAATTGCAATACAGATCGTAATTCCACCAAAAAACAGATAGATCCATTGATAGCCAAGATCAAACTGGTTTGCTGCCACCCAAATCAGAGTAAAAGCAATGATAGCAGCCATCGACTTCACGGCAATCAGCCGTCCAAAAACCTCAGCGGCATGATTTTTAGGAATCCATTGCTGTGCGAGTGAAGTCTGAATCGTTTCATAATAATGAAACCCGACTGACATCATCATTGTCGTTAGATAAAGACCGAGAACAGATGGAAAGAATCCGGTCAGGGCAGTTCCAAAACCAAGCAAGAACAAAGATCCCAATGCCAGCGTCTGCTCTCGTACCAACAGCAGGACAAACACCACTCCAAAAGCAAGAAAGCCAGGAACCTCTCGCAGTGACTGCAGCATCCCCATTTCCTTGCCTGTAAATCCTGCCATTTCGATGGCAAAATTGTTGAGCAATGCCTGCCAGGCAGAAAAACTGAGCGGGACAGCAAACGCCATAAGAAAGAGCAATAGTTCAGGCCTTTGCCAGGATTTCATTGGTCCAGATTCCATAGATAACCTAATAGCCCTGACATTTATTCAAAAAGAAGTCGAGTCCACCCTTTTCTTGCAACAGTTCCACAACCGCTTGTGCGGCGGGAGAAACAGTCCTTTCCCGCAATCGGGCCAGCCACAGTTGCCGTTCAATTTTCAATCCTTCAACGTCCAGCTTAATTAATTCACCATGCTTAAGATTGTTTTGAATTGAAAGATCGGAAACAAAAGCACATCCCATTCCATTGGAAACAGCTCTGCGCACAGATTCATTACTTCCCAGTCGCGCAATGACTGTAAAATTGTCAGAATCAATCCCACTTGAACTAAATCCCTTTTGCAAAGCCTGGTACGTTCCTGAGCCGTCTTCCCGGACGATGAACTGCTGTTCGGCCAATTCTTTCAATGAAACAGATACCCTGTTTTTCAAAGGATGATCAGGCCCGACAATCATCACCAACTGGTCAGTCAATAATGAATCGTAATGAAACACTTCATCATTAACCTTGCCTCCAACAATCCCGAGTTCCACCTGACCCGCTTTCAATTCACCAAGCACTTCACGGCTATCACCGATGCGCATATTCAAAGCAATGCCGGGGTATTTATTCTGAATGACGGGAAGGAGGCATGGAATCAGATAGTTCGCGGGAATATTACTCGCACCGAGATTAAGAGTCGCCTTCTCAAGACCGTGGAGACTATTCATCGCATCTCGTAAAATATCCCGTTCAGCCAGCACACGTCGTGCATGCTGCAAAAAAACCTGCCCCGCTGGGGTCGGTAAAATTCCCTTACTGGTCCGATCGAGTAGCTGCGTCTCATATTCATCTTCCAGAGCCGCAATATGTTGGCTCACTGTCGATTGAGTCAGAGATATCTGCTCTGCCCCACGAGAAAAACTACCTGTTTCAACCACAGCAACAAAAAGTTCAAGTTGACGTAGAGTCATAACTCCTCCATTTATTTTACCAATAGGCACCATCGCTTTTATTAAAATTATCCGTTTGCACCTTAACAGTCAATAGCCTGATAATCCCACCATTCATATTCAATGCCATTTATCCATTTCAGGAGATCAGTCGATGCCACAAGGACAGTTAGCCAGCGCGAGCGAAATTCAAAAAGTTCGACTTAACAGCACTTCCGCGCTGTCCTGAAACTCATAAGCTTGCACTGGATGCCAAGTCTCCTTCATCACACCGAAGAACAGACACCTGCCATTCGTTCCGCTTTGGAATTGAAACAGGCTCAGGTGATGGACAACTGTTCTCAATGCCGGATCTGTGTCAGTCAATGTCGTTTTCTACAAACTTACGGAACCCCGAAATCATTGCTCAGTGGCAAGAGCGACGACCAAAAGAAACAATATGATCTAGCTTTTGAATGTCATCTTTGTGGTCTTTGTACGGCTGTGTGCCCATATGAGGTCGATCCGGCTGCGTTATTTCTGGAAATGCGGCGCACCGCCTTCAAGCGCGGTGAAGCAAATCATCCCGAGCATAGAGATTTGCGCTTTTTCGAATCGATCAGCACGTCGAAACAGTTCACCGGATATTTTCTGCCGCGCGACTGTGACACGATATTCTTTCCTGGCTGCGCTTTGAGTGGTTCCAGAAGTCAGTTGACCGCTCAAATTTATCAGCATTTGCAGGTCAGTGACCCAAGGATTGGAATCGTCCTGGATTGCTGCTCAAAACTCTCACACGATCTTGGCAACAGCGCTCTGTTTTCCACCCGTTTTAATGAATTACAAGCCAACTTGAAGAAACAAGGAATTAAAAAGATCCTTGTCGCCTGTCCAAGTTGTCAGAAAATCTTTACCGACCATGCCGATGACATCGAGATCATAACGATTTACGAACATTTAAATGAGAATCCGAACACAGGCTTACTTCAGACTGATGCAGAAACATCAGAAACGATTATGCTTCATGACCCCTGCGTTACCCGATTTTTCGAAACCACTCAAAATGCGGTTCGTTCCCTGCTAAAGAATAATGGCTACCGAATTGTCGAACCGATTCATTGTGGACAACAAACTATCTGCTGTGGAGAAGGTGGTGGCGTTAAAAGTCTTGTCCCTGAAAACTCGGAACGATTGCAAGCCAAGCGGGTTGAAGAAAGCAACGGGCACCCAATTGTCAGTTATTGTGCTGCCTGTAGCGCAGCATTTGCGTCAAAAGCCCGTAGTTACCATATCTTGGACCTCCTATTTCAGAACGGAGATTCCCATTCCGATAAGTCACTGGTCGCAAAGGGGTCAGCAACCTATTTTCACCGTTTAAAGCTGAAACAAAAACTGAGAAGAGATGCTGACACTAAGACTCAGATTTATAATCGAAAGAGTATTAACCGCTCCCCCAAAAACCAACTTTCACTGAAAAAAATTGCACTGATGTTATGTCTGACTCTCGCCATTTTCGTGATCAGATCCTATGGCGGAATCGACTATCTGGAACAAGACAAACTTCAACAATGGATTGCCGGATACGGCAACTTGGCACCACTGGTTTACATGCTGATCTATACTGCGGCTCCGATTTTCTTGCTTCCCGGGCTTCCGATCGGCATTGTCGGTGGCCTCATATTCGGTCCATTCTGGGGAGTAGTTTACACAATCACCTCGGCAACCGCTGGTGCCAGTCTTGCATTTTTGATATCAAGATACCTGGCCCGTGGTCTGGTCAAAGATCGGTTAGAAGAATCCCGATGGCAAAATCTTAGTCTCGAGGTGAATCAGAATGGTTGGAAGATAGTGGCTCTGACTCGCCTTGTTCCTCTCTTTCCGTACAATCTTCTGAATTACGCTTTCGGACTCACCAGCATCAGCTTCAGGCACTATTGCCTGGCGACATTCATCTTCATGCTCCCTGGCGTGATTGCCTGCATCACACTGTCCAGCTCATTAACGGCCTTGCTCGGAGAGGGACAGCTGACACCGTCCTTTTTTATCGGAGTGTGTCTTCTGGGTGCATTATCACTGTTGCCCCTCGCCTATCGACGTCTGAAAAGGGGTTCTAAATGACCCACGATAATCACACCACTGCTGGTCTGCTGAAAACGTCTGTGACAACCAGAGCTGGGTCATGTTTGTATCATGCCTGCCGTTTGTCACTTGTGGCCGTTTTCCTCGTGTCAGGCCTGACAAAAATGTTACATCCTTCCGATTTTGCATCAATCATTGAAGCATACGGACTTATTCCCGACCCTTTGGTCTTCCCTGCTGCGATCAGTTTGATTGCCGTTGAAATTGTGGCCGCAGCAGGTCTGTTATTCGAAAAGGACGGGGCACTGTTGCTCATCACCCTACAGCTTTTGCTCTTCATCGCTGTTCTAATTTTTGGAATCCACCTTGGACTCGACATCGACTGCGGTTGTTTTGGACCGAATGACCCTGAAGCCGAAGCTTTTCACGACCTACGCGGTGCCCTTATGCGTGATTTCCTGCTGTTGCTGGCCGTTGGCTATCAGTACTTTTGGCGCCACATCAACAACTTCAAACCTAAGCCCTTGTTCGATTGAGACACAGGGCGACTTACACAAAGGAGACTTAACATGAAAATCCGCCGGACCCCAATTTTCATCATTATTGCCATCATCGTAGCCCTCGTTGCTACATCTGCCATGAGTTTCGACAACAAATTTGAAAAAGAGGTTAAGGCGGAAGCACAAGCCATTAAATTGTTGCGCGAAGTTGAGCGCGGCGACTACCAGATCGTCAGCACCACTGAATTGAAAAAATGGAGCGACGAAAACAAGGATATGCTGCTTGTTGATACGATGCCTTTCACCGCCAGCTACAAAAAAGCCCATGTGCCCGGCGCAGCTCAGTTTCTCTTTCCGATTCCCGATATGAACACTTGGAATACTGCTGAAACAGACGGAAAATCGATGCAGGAGTTTGAGAAACTTTTGGGAGAAGATAAGGAAAGAGCTATTGTTGTCTACTGTGGTTTCGTTAAATGTACCCGCAGTCACAACGGTGCAGCATGGGCGCGCAAACTGGGCTATAAAAACGTCTATCGTTACCCTGGTGGAATTTTCGCCTGGAAGGGTGCCAACCTTCCGACCGAAAAAGTCTTATAATTGTATTCATAAAGAAATTTGTTTGTGTCGTCACCTGTCACAGGTGGCGGCAAAACAGTCAGAAGGGACGATTTAACCGTTGATACGAAAAATCCCTTGTATGCGCGGAATGAAATAGAAGAATCGCAGGAAATAAACAGACCTATCAATGCCCCCCGAAGACCTGTCTTCGGGGGGCATTGTGATTACTCAGCCTTTAATGTTTGAATAAAACTATCTGCTTCTTTCATCGATAGTTCCATCTCCCGGATCAGGCGGTTGACATCTGTTTCGATCTGACCTAATTCGGTCTGCAACGATGAAATCGCCCGGGCGTTCAGATTATGCTTAAGAAACAAGACCTGATCACGGAGCGGACTTAAAACCGGATCGATTTTGGATTCGGCTTTTTTCATAGCACCGATCAATTTACTGTAGTGATTCTTAGTCTGCTTCAATTGAGCAGCACTTTTGCGCTTAAGATTCGCATTCGTATATTGATCGAGCTCAGCCTTCCACTCGTCAAACAACGCCCCAGCGACATCTTCGACAGCATCGATCCGATCTCGGACTTCTTCAGCTTGGTCTTCGCTATTGCTCAATTCATTTTTGAGTTGGTTATATTTATCTTCCAGATCTCCACCCTGGAAATTAATCACACTGCTGAAGCGTTCCAGCGCAGAAGAGAACTGCTCTTTCGTCTCAGCTTGGCTATCTCTCGCCTCAACAACCCGGTCAGCCAGGATATCGCGTTTATGAATGCCAACCTTTTCCATAGCGCTGTAGTAAACACCACTACAACCACCGATTAAAAACAGAGTCGCTACGACGATCAAAAGCTTCATCATATTTTTCATTTAAACCTCCCTGAGACAGATAAATACATACATTTTTCTATTTTCAATCGATCAATCAACAAGATTCTTCAATCAAATTTTAATCCCAAAACGCCTGACCCGGCTGGCATTCAATTTACTTTCACGACCGATTCGCGTCAGTGCTTCAATCGCTTTATCAGAAATCAGTTTTTGATATTCGGTTGTCCCCCCAACCTGCTGAATTTCAAACAAAGATCAACATATTGAGATAATTTCGGTCCCCCCTGAGACTTAAAAGGTCGAGATATTCCTGTATAGAGGCTTGAGACAGTAAGATCTCTTCTTCATCTTGATGGCTTTCATTTTCCAGTAAAAAATCACAAATTTCCAGCATGGTCCGCGTTGATCGGAGTGATTCATATTTCTGCCTGAATCGCTCGATGACCTCTTGATCTTTTATCTGGCCTGGCAATACAGAGGTATCAAGATTGAACAGTTCTGAGTCTGACTGTCTTTTATCGATGTAGAGGGTAATAATTTTTGATGCCAGCTTATCTTTACCTAAATAGCGAAGTAAACGAACTGTACCATCAAGATTGACCGGACTAATATAACGGGCGTTATTCTTAAAACTATCCGACAAACAATCGATGACTTCTTGTGAATTATCAGCAAATGATTCATGAAACTTGCGCCAGGCTTCCTGAAAAGAATCCTCTGATCGCGCGGAGAGGACCCGTTCATTCAGCATGCTAGCCTCTGTTCTCAGCCCTTCTTCATCGAGGTAGCCGTTCTCAACCAGGCTTGCAATCTGGAGATCAAATTCATCGACAGAAAAGTTATCGTAATGCCGCAAAGTCGCACACCAACTTTGTTGTTGCGTCGACATTGAAATATCTTCTTCAAGATCACTGAAAGCGCTGGTTCGGCTGACGACAAAATTATAATCGGGAACCTCACTGGTTTGACCGTAATAGCACCAGGTTAATATTGTCAGTGTTTTCAGCGCCTGCTCAAGAACATGATCATCATATTTTTTTATAAGTGGGACCAGCATTGAAGTCAATTTTTCGATCTTCTTGATAATGCGGATATTATTTATTTTCAGCTTAATAATATTGGTCCGAAGTAGAGTTCCAATCGGTCCACTACTCAACGCAATGGCAACACAATCTTCAGTTGAGGGGGCAAAGCGAAGTTCGGTATCAACAACCTTTTCTCTAAGTCTGACATAGTCGATGGACGAACCTTCACTCAAACTTTCATCATTGAGAATCAGAACAATTTTACACTTTTTTTTGCTCTTTCAGTTGCGTCATCAAGCCCAGAATATCCTGAGCTTCGATACTCCTGCCCTTACGTTCAAAATCGTCAATACAAATGATGGTCTTTTCCAGGGATAAAAAAGCCAGAGAATCGATCATCGAGCGATAATGATCGACGGTCGTACTTGAAGGTAAGAGCGGAAGTGATTTTTGCCCAGAGATTTGAGCAGATCAGCAGTATTGGACTTAAAACTTTCAACACTGGGCTTGCGCCCGATCATTCTGCTATCAACCATATTTTCAAAAATGGAATATTTCAGACCATCAAGGGAATTGATTCCAAATAAGGAGACGTAGGAGTATTTCCCCAGAGCAATTTTATTCTGATTTTTTGCAGCGTTAAGGTAGGTA
>JDSF01000355.1_pt1 | contig 20026 bp, 18 predicted proteins | sample 199441 | NCBI WGS metagenome assembly JDSF01 (sample SAMN02592751, study PRJNA231836) | bioreactor metagenome | isolation source: continuous culture bioreactor denitrification-DNRA | place: Germany: Bremen
CGTGATGCACTCGTAGAGGAGATCGAGGCGACGATCGATATCATCATGATCAAAGGTTTTACTGGTTTCAATTAGTTTGACGATACTCTGATAAATCGGGTTTTCCTTCTGCCGTTTCATCTTGTTCAACTTTAAACGATCCTTGAATCCGAGTCGTTTCTCGCTGAACAGGTGTTGGAGTAATTCATTGATGGTTGAGTGGGAGAAGGGGGTGTTGTGTTGTTGGGAAAATCATAAGCGATTTTATAGATGGCGAAGGTCAGTCCTTGGAAGTCGTTCTGTCGTCCCTGTGGTTGTATTTGCGCCAGTTTCAACTGGTGGATGAACTCCTGTGGCGAACCTGCTTTCGCTTCAGTGCAGGTTTTCCCGATGAAAAGTCCTGCATGGTCATCTGATCCACCGGTTAAGCCTTTTATCCACGGGGTGGATCCCCAGGTTTCCAGTTCGTGTTTGGTTTGCAATAACATAATGTCCTCCGGGCCTAAGCCTCGTAAAACCCGGGCCAGAACATCATTATGGAGTGTGCTTCGGCTGCCGTTACGACCTTCGAAATTATTAAACAGCAGGATCAATTTTTCCAAATGATCAAGTGTCAGTTGTTTGTTGACTGAATAGGTTGCGTGAGCAACGACACAGGCCAGATTCTGGTCTCGGAGATAATCGCGTAACTGGTAAATATTTTTCCGCAGTTGTTGAACGACCATAAACTGTCCATGGGCCAGACCATAAATAAGAACATGGACTTTACAACCGTCCTCTGGGAAGTAGGATGTTGTTTCAACACCGGTGAAGCAACGCTGCGGATATTTGCTCACTAATTCTAAAGAAGCACGCATGCAGTTGTGGTCAGTAATGGTGACGAAATCCATCCCTCGACTGAGGGCCATTTTATAGATCGCTTCTGGCTCAGTATAGGATTCAGACGCGCCAAGGCGCTGAAGAAACCATTCGGACGGGTGATTGGAATACTTGGAATGGGTGTGTAAATCGACTTTGCTCATTATTCATTCTCCATTTTTTTGTCGATTATCGACACATAGGTAAGGTGTTGATGAGGGGAATGTCAGGAAACGGTTAATTGGGAGACTCAAAGCGATTAGATGAAGGGAAATGCAGATTTTATAAGACATTCTGGGGGATTCAAGGCCCTTATTTCTTCTTTAGATTCAGTATGCTAGTATGAATTTCTTAAATGTACAGATCCCGTTATTTGGAGTCTCTGCAGATCAAATGGACGGAAGTGTTATTTCCTGCGCGACACCATTTGAGAAAAGGGTTACAAACAATAATGCTTGTAGCCTTTTTTTAGTTTCTCGGCCTAGGCCATGTCGATTCATGAATCATGAAGACCACAATCTACTTTTAATCAATCCTGACAATAGTGCACCAAGATAGGACAACCACTGTGAACCAAACCGATTTTTCCTCTCTGAAACTCCAGACCAATTTATTGAAAAACCTGATCTCTATCGGGTATGAAAAAATGACGCCGATCCAGAGCAAAAGCCTGCCGCACATTTTGGCAGGGCAAGATGTGATCGGCCAAGGCAAGACCGGCTCGGGGAAAACAGCTGCGTTTGGACTTGGTTTGCTGGAAAAACTTGATGTGAAGAAATTTCGGGTTCAGACACTGGTATTGTGTCCGACCCGTGAATTGGCAGATCAGGTTGCACAGGAAATCCGAAAATTGGCACGGACGATTCATAATATTAAAGTCCTGACCCTCTGCGGAGGTATGCCATTTGGCCCTCAGCTGGGTTCTCTGGAGCATGGAGCGCATATTATTGTCGGAACACCAGGGCGGGTTGATGAGCATGTCCGCAGAGGCTCGTTGCAGTTAAAACAATTGAGTATGCTGGTTCTTGATGAAGCAGATCGTATGCTCGATATGGGCTTTCAGGAAGAGTTGGATGCCATTGTTGAGCAAACTCCAGCCAGTCGCCAGACACTGTTGTTCAGCGCTACCTTTCCAGCACAAATTGAATCGATTGCCGCACGGATTATGGATAGTCCAGTGATGGTACAGGTTGATACAACTCATGCGAAGAGCGTTATCCAGCAGCATTTTTATCAGGTTGGCAATGATCAAGAGCAGCGTCAGTCAGCATTGCAGTTGTTGCTCTGCGACCATAAGCCGGAATCGGCAGTGGTGTTCTGTAACACCAAACGGGAGACTCAGGACGTGGCAGATTATCTGAAGAAGCAGGGGTTCAGTGCCCTCGCTATTCATGGTGATCTCGAACAGCGTGAGCGCGATCAGGCATTGATTCGTTTTTCAAATAGAAGTGTCTCCATTCTTGTGGCGACCGATGTTGCCGCTCGTGGCCTGGACATTGAGGACCTTGATCTGGTTCTCAATTACCAGATTGCCCGTGAATTAGAAGTCCATGTTCATCGCATTGGTCGCACCGGTCGCGCTGGAAGCGCAGGAGTTGCCTGCTCTCTGTATAGTGAAAAGGACGAATTCAAGGTCAAGCGCTTGGCGAAACTCCAGGAACAGACCTTTGAAGGTGAGCCTTTGCCACCCTTCAGTGTTCTGGATGATCCGATCATGGAACCATCGATGGCCACCTTGCAGATCGATGGTGGCAAACGTCAGAAAATACGTCCGGGGGATATCCTCGGCGCCTTGACCGGTCCAAATGGGATTGCTGGATCGAAGGTTGGAAAGATCAATATCTTTGCCAATTGGGCTTATGTGGCTGTGACTCGTGATGCGGCTAAGGTTGCGTTGAATACATTGAATGAAGGCAAACTGAAAGGGCGAACATTCCGTGCCCGGAGAATTCGGGGATGATGATCAGGCATCTTGGTTCCGAGGTTCTTGTTGTTTAAATCCTCAAAAAAAAAAATAGGGCAAGAGAGACTTATTTTTCTTTCCCTGATGTTGCTTTTGGATAGTATGTTTTTGCACAGATGTTACAAATTCCGTGACTGAATTCTGCCATTGAATGTGTTGAAATATAGGTTTCAAGTTGTACCCAATAACCTTCGTCGTTCCTGATTTGTTTACAGTGCATGCAGATAGGTAGAATACCTTGGAGGGTTTTGATTTCTTCTTCGGCCTTATGGCGCAAAAGTATCTGTTTTTTGAGGAGGAAAATCCAAAAAAATGAAATCAGAACAATGATGCCAAGAGCTCCGAGAGCTAAGCTCGTCATATGTTCAATATAAAAGGGATCCTCTTTGTAGAGGATCTTGCTTTCTGCAGGCAGGCGGGACTCACTAATCTTCCATTTTTTCAACTCTCTCCAGTCAAAGAAAAAACCATGAATATCGTCGCGAGTCGTTTTCTCTAATTCAAGAAAGTTACTTTTTCCGATAATGGACGCAGCAATTTTATCTCCGACGAGTTCACCACTCAGTAGATAGCCGCCAGTAATACCGCTCCCCAGCAGGGGGGTCCAGACACTGAAAATAGGAACATTAGCTCTCTGTGAGAGTTGTTCAGCCACTTGATAGGGGGTGTAACGTTTTCCTTCCACGTCTCGAAAAAACAGTAAATAGATGATGACACTTTCCTGGGGAAGGCTGGAAACTTGTGTCAGCAGATCGTTTAAAGGAAGTCCGGCAAGCGTTATGACTTCTCTGCCTGAATCGTATTTCGAGATGGCTTTTTTGAAGGCACTGGTACGGATTTGAGCGCCAGTTGTTGCGCCGGCGACCAGATAAAGTTTTTTGTTTGGGTTGATACTTAAGAGTTCGCGGGCAGCCCTGTCAAAGTTGGCAGAAATTTCGATAATTGATGTGTTCTTGAGAGATTGGTCCTGGAGGTGCGGCCCCGGATTAAGGAAGATTTTGTGGGCTGTTGCGAACAGTTCCGGCTGTGATTGGATGACCTGTGCTGCCGGAAAAGCCTGATAGATGACGTAATCTAGAGGAATGCTAGAGTATTTTTGTACAAGATAGGATTTGAATGTGTCTGGATGATCGGTTGCATTAAATCGGCCCTCATCCATATATTCAAAAAAAAGGTTGGCGTTTAAGGATGTGGTTGCCAAGGCGTTGCTGAAACCTGTTCGGACCTCTTTTTCCCAAACCATTCCCTGTTGTTCGGAAAAGACAAAGAGGATATTGCTTTTTTGATGAGCAGGTGCGGCCATTGCCGAAGAAGCTATGGTTAGGGTGGTAAAAATGACAACAATGGTGGCTGAAATATTCATGAAATAATAAACGTTTATCTTTCTGGCATGGTCATGAGTATTGGGATGGCGTAGATGATTTTCTACTTCATTATCCCCGTGTGTGTCAAATTCAGGTTTAGCTATTTAATAGAATAACTCTTAGGGATTTTTTATGCCGCTAACAATTTTATTTTGCATAATTTTACCCCAGCTGACAGTTGTCAGGAAGCTTTCTATCGCTAACGCTCCTGACTTTCCGTCTGGAATTTAACTTTTTAAAAAACTATTAGTGGTTGCTCTGTCCACCTTAATGTGAATAATAGTTAATTGTTTGATGTGAATGTACGTATAAAGTATTGCACTGCATCGCTTTGATGACCTGCGAAAGGAAAGCCACATATGTCTCAAGTTGTGATCTGTTGTCCGCACTGTGGCTACAGCAAAAAGATCGCTCAAACTAAAATTCCAGCAGCAGCAAACAGGGTTAAGTGTCCTCAGTGCGGGGAGGCTTTTTCTCTGGCTGATGCGATTCAACCATGCCTCGAAATTCAGCCCGAGATTCAAATGCCCACAATCCCTGAAACGGCGCCAGAACCCGTATCAGGATCCAAAACTCATTCGACCGAGTGTGAAAACAGGGAAATTCGGCCGGTTCGTTTTGAATTTAATGGCAGCGGGAAAGATTATTTTGGTATCTGGATCGTTAACACTCTATTGCAGATTGTGACTCTCGGCATTTATTCCCCTTGGGCTAAAGTCCGTAAACGCAGCTATTTCTACGGGTGCACGAAATTTGAAGGGATAAACTTTGATTATCTTGCTGATCCACTGGCTTTACTTAAGGGCTGGTTGATCGGAGCTGGACTCTTTATTCTTTACTTTTTTGGGTCAAACTTCAGCCCTATCTTAAGTGGAGGGATCGGTGTTCTGGTTTTTGTCCTGGTGCCTTGGGTTGTTGTGCGATCACGGATGTTTAATAGCCGTAACTCGGCGCACCGAAATATTAGATTTAATTTTTACCCCGATTACAAGGGTGCATATTTCGCCTATTTTTGGCTCTATCTGTTGACCCCACTGACCTTAGGGCTTCTTACCCCCTACATGATTTTCAGGCAAAAGCAGTTTTTGGTGGAAAATAGCAGTTACGGAAAAACCCCTTTTAAGTTTTTGGCGACTGGCAGAGATTATTATATGCTCTGCTTGCGTGGACTTGGCATTGCTGTTCTGGTTGGGGGCGGTGGGTTCGCTTTGAGTATGATCATAGGTCCACTGTTTGCGGGGATGGGACACACAACTGGTGCTGTGGCCTCTTTGTTTGCTCTTTTGCCGTTATTTCTCATTTTTGCCTATCTGTTTGTCGGTCTCTACTTTTACGTCCGTATTACGAACTTGACTTGGAGCAGTATTCGGCTCGGCCGTCATCACTTTGTTTGTGATCTCAAGGTGATAGAAATGCTCTGGATTTTCTTCTCCAACGGGGTTGCGATTATTGCTTCTGTAGGCTTATTGACTCCATGGGCGACGGTTCGCTTGACTCGATACCGGTTAGAGAATCTGAGCGTGACTGTTAATGGTCGCCTTGAGGAGTTCGAAGCTTCTAATCGGCGCGATATTAGTGCTGCAGGTGAGGAGATTGGCGATATCTTCGGAATGGAAATCGGTCTCTAATGGAAAGCCGGGGAGAATATTTCGACGGGAAGAGTTCAACGTGTCAGCAGGTCAATCTTAAACTGGGGGAGTCTCAATTGATTATCACTGGGGAACAGTTGGAAATACAACTGCCCTTGAGTGATGTGCGGTTGTCGGATGCCCTCGGCAAGGTTAACCGTTCGATCTATCTTGCAGATGGCAGCAAGTGTGAAATTCGTAATCCTGCTTTTGCCACCGCCTTACAGAAACAAATGGGTGGGGGGCATTTTTTCAGTCAGGTGCATCGTTTTGAGACTAGCTTGAAGCTCGCTGGGATTGCATTGCTGTTAACTGGGATCGTTGTCTGGTCGTTTATTCATTTCGGCATTCCGGTGCTTGCTGAGCGCATGGCTTATGCGATTCCACCTTCAGCAGAAATCAGAATGGGCAAAGAAGCTTTTGAGTTTCTTGATCGAAGTATTTTCACCGAGACCGGTCTCCCTGAATGGCGACAGAAAAAGGTTGACGATTTATTCTCTCAGATCCTGTCCGGAATGGAACAAGATCAACGTGATTATCGGTTGATGTTTCGTGAATCTGACGTATTGGGAGCCAATGCCTTGGCTTTACCGGGCGGTACCGTCATCGTCACTGATGGTTTTATGGAGTTGATAGATCAGGACGAAGAGTTAATCGCAGTCCTGGCGCATGAAATCGGCCATATTCGCCATAGGCATGCGCTGCGAAAAATCATCCAGAATTCATCGACCGGTTTGCTTATCGCGACGCTCACGGGCGATATCATGTCTGTCAGTTCTCTAGCTGCTGCCTTGCCTACCATGTTGATTGATGCCAAGTTTTCTCGCGATATGGAGCGGGAGGCGGATGATGTCGCAGCGCAATATATGCTGCAACAAGGGATTCCTTTGCAACATTTTGCAACGATATTGTTGGAACTGCAGGCATCAGTTGGTGGTGGTCATGATTCCGAAGGAAGAGGCTCTCAAACGCTCCAGTATCTTTCGACTCACCCGGCGACTGACGAACGGGTGTCACGTTTGGAGAACTATCAGCTAGCTGATGTGCATGTCGGGAACAACTGTGTCTCGATGACGAAAAATAATAAAATTGGTGTTGATTAATAAATGTGTAGATGTTAATGATACGTATGTATTTAAGCTAAAATAAGCTTGCTGTCCAAATTGCCACTGACTTTTGAGTTTGGTTTCAACTTAAAAGATAACTCGATCTATCGTAATGGTCACAATTGTAAAGAACGACAGTAAATAAGTCTCTCTTCGCAGGTAAGGAAAAATATTATGTCTAGCGATGTAAAACAGGATATTCTCTTGGAAAGTGGCACGAATGAGCTCGAAATTATTGAGTTCTACGTGGGTACCCAACCATTAGGAATCAATGTCCAGAAACTGAAAGAAATAATTTCTTTTGAGGAGTCTGACCTGACAGTCATTCCCGGTAGTGAACCGGCAATGCTGGGGACCTTACTCCTCCGTGGTGCTACGATCCCTTTGATCGACCTGAAATTACATTTGAAGCAGCGGAATCAGGAAGCATCTGATGACAGTGTTCGACAGGTCGTCATGGTCTGTGAGTTTAATCATCGCACCAATGGTTTTAAAATTGATGGGGTTAATCAGATTCACCGGATTTCCTGGACAGATGTTGAACCGATTGCTCCGATTATCAATCAGTTTAAGCCTCGCTTTACCGGGAGTATTCATATTGAGGACAGAGAAATTCTGATTCTTGATCTGGAGCATATTGTTGGTGAGTTTGACCCGGAGTCGGTTATTGGTGAAGCTGAAGAAACCTTGACGGATGATAGGGTTCGAGAATTATATCCTCACAGACAAACAGCCAAGGTCTTGATGGCTGAGGACTCCACGATTATTCGTACCGGGATTGAAAAAATTCTCCGTGAAGCGGGGTTTGAGGGCTTAGAAGTTTTTGTTGATGGCGAAGATTGTTATCAACGCATCCTGCAACTTAAAGAGCAGGCAGAAGAAGCAGGAGAAGATATCCGTCAGCATTTCAGCTTGCTGATCAGTGACATTGAAATGCCACGGATGGATGGTCTGACTCTATGCCGTAAAGTCAAAGAAGAATTAGGCTATAAACATGTTCCTGTCGTGCTGTTTTCCTCATTAATCAATCCACCGATGGAAGTTAAATGTGATTCAGTCGGAGCTGATGGTTATGCTGCAAAACCGGAAATTTCTAAATTGATTGAGATGATGGACACATTTATTCAGGCGGAGTCCTAGGCACTCCTGTGATACCGTAAACGTCTATTTATGCATAAAGGCTTAACCGTTTCTGAGGTTAAGCCTTTTCTATTGATACCAGCTCTGTTGGCGTTAGCTACCCATTACAATTGTTTGTAATCGGGTAATTCCGGTTCTATCTCAAACCGTTTACATATCTGCTCAGTGGCCTCTGGATAGAATGGGCAAGGGGTGAAAAACGAACAAAGCTGCTCGGTTTTTGGATGATAAAAACTCAGCTCAGCAGCATGCAGCTCTAACCCTGAAGAATAGGACAGCGCTTCATCATGGGCATAAAATTCATCCCCGACAATTGGGTGTCCAATGGACATCATATGTACGCGCAGTTGATGGGAACGGCCAGTAACAGGGAGCAATTGAACCAGAGTTGTGTGCGCTTCCTTTTTCATGACTCTGTAGTGAGTTATAGATGGTTTGCCCGTTTCTGCGCAGACTTTTTGTCTCGGTCGGTTAGGCCAATCGCCAATGAGTGGTCGGTCTATTTTGCCAGTTTCTGACTTGGGGAATCCCCACACACGAGCATAGTATATTTTATGGGTCAGGCGGTATTGAAACTGTTTTTTCAGGGCACTCTCAGCCGTTTTGTTCTTGGCAAATAACATTAAACCAGACGTGTCCATATCGAGACGATGTACCACTTGTATCTCTGGGTATGTGACGACCAATCGACTCCACAAACTGTCGTAGTGTTCAGCTCGCTTTCCTGGTACTGAAAGGAGCCCCGATGGTTTGTTGGCCGCGAGAATATGCTCATCTTCATAGATGATATCGATCCATGGTTCTGTTGGTGGAATGTATTCAAGCATGATTTTATGTCTTTCAATTGGCCAAAGCAGTAGATGTGGTTTTATCAAGAACCGCTAAATCCCACCGATATAACATTCCCACAGCGCTCAATCCGATTAAATGATCTCCTTCCAGAAATATCTCAGTGATGTCATCTTTGTGCCCTTTAAATGTATGGATGATCTGCCTCTATTTAAATCGTAGGCGTAAACAAAGTTATTGCGTGCGTTGACTTCGCTGAAAAGGAGAAAATGCCGATAAAAATGCATTTTATAGATATCGGTGCTTTTGGTCATATCGATATTGTCTTTTAGCAGGTCGCTATAGACGATTTTTTCAGGGAAAACGGTCTGGATGTGCGAGGTCTTTCCGGTTTGGGTGTCAAGAATCAGCAGTCCATGGTAATCGATCGAAAAGTAAAGATAACGGTCTTGGTAGAGAGCCCCGGCATTGATATTTCTTCCGACGACATAGTCCCATTCCTTTTCAAATTTGATGGTGTTGATCTGTCCCAGAGGGCGACCATTCTCAAGCGTATAAGCATTGATGAAGGCACGAAAGTTTGTGGCATAGAGCACATCATTGTGGATGGTCACTGAATTGACCCGATTATAGTCCGAATAGTCGTGGATCTCTGTGATGTTGTCGGGGTAGTTCTTCTTTTCATCAATGATATAGAGGAGTTTATCCGCCTTAAAAACAGCAATCCTATCCCCTTCTCCAAAGGTAATAAGGTAATCCTTGTAGGTTTTAAGGCCCGATATTTTATCGGTGAACCCAGTCAGGTGTTCAGGTTTTCTTTTCGGCGCAAGAGTCTGCTTGTCCAAGCGCAGGAGATGCGCGTTATCGTCACCAATATAAATGGTGTCATCAGCGACAGCAATAGAACCAAAGCGACTGAAAGTGTCATTTTCAAAGCTCAGCTGCTTTTGGTCGATAAATGCAAAGGTCTCTTTGTCGTAGACCTCAACAAATTCCCCATCAACCTCTTCGTTTTGACTTGTTCGAAAGAGATCTTTTCTCGCCCTTGTGAGGATATAAATACGCTTCTCATCGCAGGTCATATTCCAAGCGGAGTTATGTTTGAGCTTCATTTCCCGGACAAGTCCCGTTCTCCTGGCGAGCAGATTCGGTTTGAGTCTTTTGCTGAGGCTGAGGTTGATGGGGGATAGCTATCGTTCTGGGGAGGTGAAATGAAAAGAGCGATCTGCTTGATTGGGGTTTCCTGAACATCGATATAGCGGTTAAAGGAAAATTCTGTGCGAAAGTAGTATTCGTGGGTGCTATCGATCTCTTTTTGGACGACGACCTCATGATCCGCCTCGCCATAAACTCCAACTGCTGGAAGATCAAAGGTTTGAATCTCTTTTCGCGTTTCGCCGACCAGTTTTTCATCGATGTAGATGGGCAGTCCTTCAATCTCTGAACTTAGGGTCAATGTGCCGTAATGTTGCTTGGTGCTTTCTTCTTTGGTGTTGATCTGAGTTAAGAGGAGAATTGCTCCTGCTAGCGGGATAAGGCAATAATAGAGAAAGCGTTTCATATCAAATCCATTAAAATCTTGTTCGTGATTTTTTGACCATTGTTTTAATAATGACTGACTATAGCGATAGTTTGATCGTGCCTGTTGGTTCATTTTGATCATTTTCATGGGGCACATATAACGCAACTGCTGATGCTTGAGTTATAATATCAACATAGAATTTTTTTATCATTTATTTCTTACCATTGAGGAGTCGCCAATGTATCGAGCGATTGGATTATTTCTACGTTTATCAGTTTTTGCTGGCATCGTTGCTGTCTTGTTCTGGGGAGCCTTTTCTCCGGTCAACGCTTTTACTGATTGGCTTAAAAAAGGCAAAGATTTACTCAACCAATCGACGCAGACAGATAGCTCGACAAGTATCGCGGATTTGACCGACAATGAAATTGGCCTTGGACTTAAAGATGCGTTAAAAGTCGGGAGTGAACGTGTTGTCGATCAGCTTGGTGCGCACGATGGTTTTAATGTTGATCCCAAGATTCATATTCCTCTTCCTGAACAGTTTCAGACTGTGCGTAAAGCTTTAGAGCCCTTCGGTATGTCAGGCATACTTGATGATCTTGAGCTGAAATTAAATCGTGCCGCTGAAAAGGCCACTCCGCCCGCTAAACAATTGTTTTGGGATGCGATTCAGGAGATGACTTTAGATGATGTTCAGGGGATTTATTCAGGGCCTGAAGATGCTGCAACGCAGTTCTTTAAGGGGAAGATGACAACACCTTTGTCAGAAGCTATGGAACCCCTTGTTGATCAAACCCTGGCAGAAGTCGGGGCGATCACATTGTACGACAATGTCATGAAAGACTATCGAGCGATCCCATTTGTCCCGGATGTGAAAGCAGATCTCAACAGCTATGTGGTTGAGAAGGGGCTGGATGGGATATTCTACTACCTTGCTGTGGAAGAAGCTGCTATCCGCAAAAATCCGGTTAAACGAACAACCGAGATTTTACAGAAGGTTTTCGGCCAGTAATTGACCACAGAATACTGATGATTCGTTGATTACAGGATCGTTTTTTGTCTTCGAAATCTGTTTGAATCGTTGAAAAGTAGACATAGATCTTATATTGTTCCTTTTTTAAATTCATATGTATAAGGGGTTGTCTATGTTGGTTTGGAAAGGTGGCGGAATTCTGGTGCCACTTATTTACTTGTTGTTGACGACAGCGGTGCGAGAAGGTCTTGGCGCCGCCGGAACCAATGATAATTGGGCGCTGGCCGCAGGAGTGATGATATCGGCACTGACAGTATGGATTGTCGGTCGCAAAATGAATGATCCTGAAAAGGCCAGGCGTGTTATTGATGTCGAAAGTGGTCAAGAGCTACTGCTCAAGGATACGCACACCTTTTTTTGGATCAAGGCAGAGTACTGGGCTTTGCTTGTTCCTGTTGTCTTGGGAATTATCCTTGTCGTCAATCGTTGATCTAACTGTTTAATGACACCGCTTATTTGATTTCTCCTTGCAGGAAAGCGGGGTCTGCTTTACCTTCGGAGCATGAAATCCCTCCCCATTGATCATATTCTTTCTGATCTGCGTCAGGCTCTGGCGCAGAACTCTGCAGTTGTCCTTCAGGCTCCACCCGGAGCAGGTAAAACCACGCGAGTCCCTTTGGCTCTGCTCGACCAATCTTGGTTGGCTGATAAAAGTATTCTTATGCTTCAGCCACGTCGTCTGGCTGCGCGCCATGCGGCTGAATTCATGGCTGATCAATTGGGTGAAAAGGTTGGACGAACTATCGGTTACACCGTCCGCTTTGAACGCAAACGTTCGAAGGCGACCCGGATTGAAGTTGTTACTGAGGGTGTGCTTACCCGTCGATTGCAGTATGAACCAGAACTTAGCAGTGTCGGGCTTGTAATATTTGATGAATTTCACGAGCGCAATCTACATTCAGATCTGGCTTTGGCGCTGTGCCGGGATGCTCAGTCGGCCCTGCGCGATGACCTGAAACTATTGGTGATGTCGGCGACGCTGGATGCGGAGCCGGTCGCGGAGCTGCTTGATAATTGTCCCATTCTGACCAGTGAAGGTCGTTCATATCCGGTGGTGACCCGTTATCTCCCGCCAGCCAAGGAAGGCGCATCACTGAAAGTGTTGCTGCCGGAGTGAGACGGGCGCTGAAGGAAACGGATGGCGATATCCTGGCTTTTTTACCCGGGGCAGGGGAGATCCGACGTTGCGCCGAGCAGTTGACAGGAGTATCAGAGATTGATATCCGCCCGCTGTTCGGCGGTTTGCCCTTTGAACAGCAGCGCCAGGCGATCGAACCAGGAGACAAGCGTCGCGTGGTACTGTCGACCAATATTGCTGAAACCAGCCTGACCATCGAAGGGATCAGTACCGTGGTTGATAGCGGTTGGGAGCGCCGTCCTCGCTTTGATATCGGTGCCGGACTAACCCGGTTGGAGCTGAAGCGCATCTCTGTCGCCAGTGCGATCCAGCGTCAGGGTCGTGCCGGTCGTTTAGGTCCGGGAACCTGTTATCGGCTCTGGAGCGAAGGACAGCAAGCTCAGCTTCTGCCCCAAGCGCCACCAGAGATCCGCAGTGCCGATCTGGCACCGCTGCTACTAGAACTGGCCTGTTGGGGGGAAACCGCACCTGAGCGCCTAACCTGGCTTGATCCCCCATCGACGTCTCACTTGCAACAAGCCAGACGATTATTGCAGGATTTAGGAGCGATTGATGTCAATGGTCAACCGACCGCTTTAGGGCAGCGGATGGTTCGCTTGCCATTGGCACCGCGCTTGGCACGCCTGGTGATGGCCGCTGAGGGGGATGGCGAGACGGCGTTGGCCTGCGAATTTGCTGCAATGCTGAGTGAGCGCGATCTGCTTTCCCGCTCTGCTGTGCCGACGGTCACAGATTGCGACCTGACGATCCGCTGGCAGCTGTTACATAACTATCCCCCGGTTCCTGGTGCGAAGGCTGTACGGCGTGTCGCCGCCGATTTACAACGGATGATCGGGACTTCTGGAAAAGCTGCCTGGCCGTCCGGCCGGCACGTGGTTCAACATTGGCTCGCAGCCGCCTGGCCGGACCGTATCGCTCGGCAAAGGCAGCTCGGCTCGGATCGTTATCTGCTCAGCGATGGCAGCGGTGCTGTCTTGTCACGTCGTAGCGGCGTCAAACATCCCCCTTTCTTGATTGCACTTGAACTGGAACACCGAGGTGAGCAGGCCGAGATCGTTGTTGCCAGTGTTATTGAACGCACATTGCTGGAGAAGGTCTTTGCCGATCAATTGCAGCCGAAAAGGCAGATCCGCTGGGATGAACGTGAAGGGCGGGTTGTCGCCGAAGAGATGGTTGCCCTGGGGGTTCTGGTTTTGGCTTCACGCCCGGTTAAAGCAACGCAGGAAGAGCAGCTTGAAGGCGCGCTGGCAGGGGTGCGGAAGATCGGGGTTGAGCGCTTGAATTGGCCTCGCGAAGCACAGCAGTTGATAGGCCGTGTTCGTCACTGTGCAGCTTGCAGACCATATGACGGATGGCCCGATCTTGATCCTGCCGCCTTGAACGCACGGCTGGAAGAATGGCTGGCTCCTTATCTCGTAGGCATTACCACGCGCGCTGCACTAGAGCGGTTTAACCCTCTAGCGGCACTTAAAACTCTGATTCCATGGGAACTACAACGTCAGTTGGAACAGTTTGTACCAGAACGGATTGAGGTTCCGAGCGGATCGCGTATCCGTATCGATTACAGTGGCGAGGGGCCACCAGTGTTGGCGGTCAAGCTGCAGGAGTTGTTCGGTTGGAAGCAAGGGCCACAACTACTCAATGGACGATTACCATTACAGATTCATCTTTTGTCACCCGCCGGAAGACCGTTGGCAATGACACAGGATCTGGAAAATTTCTGGAATGCTGTCTACCCCGAAGTGCGCAAAGAGATGCGCGGTCGCTATCCCAAGCACCCCTGGCCGGATGATCCATGGAACGCTCCTGCGACCGCTCGTACCAAGAAAAGAATGACACAGTCCAAAGGTTAATTTCATTCGTTCGTATTTAAAAGGGATTAGACATATATTTCTAGATATGCTATTTAATGCGTGCGCACGCAATTAGTTTGTATGTCTGACGATGGAGTTAAATTCTTATGAATGTTGAAGACGATCTTTTTCTACCTTTGCACAGTATTTTGAAAAAAATGCGTAAAATTCTGGACGCAGAACTGATCCAATTTGGGTTTAGCCATGCAGAGATGAGAATTCTCATGGCCCTCTATCTATATTATGAAGATGGCTGTAACCAGGACGATCTCACGGCAAAATTGGAAGTAGATCGTAGCAATGTCGGGCGGGCATTGAAAAAACTGGAGCAACTCAATTATGTCAAACGGAGTAAGGAAGTTAACGATCGTCGTGTTAACTCCGTTTTGCTGACTGAGCAGGGAAAGTCTATCCGTGAGCAATTGTTTGCTATCAGGGGTACCGTTCGTAAGACCTTAATGGTCGGGATGAATCATGACGAGCTTGGATCCTTGAAAAATCTGTTGGAAAAAGCAGATCAGTCTATGAATGAAAAAAACTATCGAAACTTGAGAGATAAAATATAGCGTTGATAGATAGCTTTTGTCTGGAAACCGTCCTTTTCACAATCTTGGGGTCAGTCTACGCATTTGACTGTGCGGCAGAAAGTGCTACGCATCCGGAGTTTTCGGCTGCGGACTAGTTAAAAAGAGAATTTTGAAGCAAAGGATATAGCCAAAATTGGAGGCGGGGAAATGAAAAACATGAAGAAAGTTAGTGAAGGACGATTAAGCACCGGTCCGGTTCAATCGACATTGATTCGCTTAATGCTCCCGATGTTGCTCGGGTCATTGAGTATGATCATCTTCAATATAACCGATACTTTTTTTGTCAGCCGACTGGGGACCCAGCAATTGGCCGCTTTGAGTTTTATCTTTCCTGTTGTGCTGTTCGCTGGAAGTCTTTCGCATGGTGTTGGAATGGGCGTGTCAGCTGTTGTCTCACACGCTATCGGAGAAAATAATCCTGCCAGAGTGAAGCGTTTGACAACCGATGGACTCTTACTCGCGTTGATTTTTGTTGGCGCTATTACAGGCATTGGCCATTTAAGTATAAGTTGGTCGTTCCATCTTCTTGGAGTGTCTCCAGAGGTCATGGTTCATATCCGACAATATATGACAATTTGGTATTGGGGGGCTGTATTTATGGTTGTTCCGATGGTGGCTAACAATGCTATCCGGGCTACGGGCGATACCAAAAGCCCCAGCTTAATCGTGTTATGCGCCACCGTCGTCAATATTGTTCTGGATCCAATATTCATTTTTGGAATTGGACCTGTCCCACAGCTGGGAGTCGCTGGTGCAGCGATAGCAACGGTTATGTCTCGGGCACTTATGTTTGGCCTGGCGCTATGGGTCCTTCAATATAAGAAAAAAATGATTTCCTATGAAATACCGTCATTCCAAACTGTCAAAAATTCCTGGAGGCAAATCTTATTTATTGGTGTCCCTACGGCAGGGACTAAAGTTGCCTTGCCTATCGCTGCTGGAGTTTTGACCAGTATTGTTGCAAGTTACGGGTCTGAAGCTGTTGCCGGTTTCGGTGTTGCAACGCGGATAGAAGTTTTTACCATGATGATGATTCTTGCTCTTGCTGGGGCAATAGGGCCTTTTGTCGGGCAAAATTATGGAGCCGGGAAATTCAATCGGATACAGCTGGGAATTCGGACAGGCTACAAGTTCTCTCTTCTATGGGGAGTGGTCGTAACCCTTGCTTTTGCGTACTTCGGTGGCAATATCAGTTCCATCTTCAGTGACGACCCTGCTGTTATTTCGGTTGCTCGTATGTATCTCATTGTCGTTCCTGCAGGTTATGCCGCCTATGGTTTCCTGATGATTGCGACAACGGCAATGAGCGCTTTAAAAAAACCGTATCACGCGGCATTAATGACTCTTACACAAACATTTGTTTTTTCGCTTCCATTGGCATATGTCGGATCGTTTTTTGTTGATCTGCGCTGGGTTTTTCTTGCTCTCCCATTGTCATACGTCATTGTTGGATTCATCGCCTGTTTGTCGCTCAGCCGCATCCTTTCGCAAATTGAGTTAAGCGTTTGACTCTGTTGAGTCAGTGTTCATTGAGAAATTCAGGCGATGATGGTCTTTCTGAACCATAAAGCAACTATCACACACAATTTAGAAGGAACTTCAGTATGTGCGAAAAACATAAGCATCACCGATTTCAGCTGAAGAAAAAAGTTCAACGCGGACCCAGCAGTTATGATATGCAAGATCCAGATACTGTCTTTCAAGCGTTGAATCTTCAGCGTGGGGATACATTTTTGGATATCGGTTGTGGCCAAGGTGATTATTGCCTCACTGCGGAAAAAAATGTCGGATCTTCTGGAATCGTTTACGCAATCGATAATTGGCCAAATTTGACCGAAGGATTGCAAGAAGATGCCAGAAGATGCCAGAAGATTGAAGCTGGACAACATTCGAACGATAACTGCTGATATCAGAGAGGGGTTACCCATTCCCAATGACCAGATTGATCTGTGTCTTTTGGGAACGATTCTTCATGCAACAACTCTGGATATTCTTCAGCATGGACTTGCAAGTGAAATGAGAAGAGTACTGAAACCCCACGGTCGAGTCGCGGTTCTTGAATGTAAAAAAGAGGAACAGCTCTTCGGCCCTACTCTTGAGAGAAGATTGTCAGCGGAACAAACCAAGGATGCTTTTCAGCAGCACGGATTTGATGTGATTGACTATGTTGATCTTGGTTATAACTATTTATTGCTGTTTAACGATATCGGTGGATAAATCATATTTAAGCACTACCATCCTTAAATACAATGGGCCAGTTCCTCTAAATGTAGCAGAATAATATTTAGTTGATGAGCTTTGACCTTATCTTTTGATTCCTGTAAATTCGGGAAAGTTTGCACGCGTGGACAGTTTAAAATGAACTTTTGAGAGTATTTTTCTGCAATTACAGCCTTTAAATTGAGGCTGAATTCGGACACCTAATCAAGGAGAGAAAAATGGCGACAAAAGACAATTTGGCAGATGCATTCGCAGGAGAAAGTCAGGCAAACCGGAAATATTTGGCTTTTGCCAAGCAGGCCGAGACTGATGGTTTGCCCCAAGTAGCAAAGCTTTTTCGTGCCGCTGCTGCCGCTGAAACTATTCACGCTCATGCCCACCTGCGCGCTATGGGAGGTATCAAGACAACAGCGGAAAATCTGACCGCAGCGATTGAGGGCGAAGGGTTTGAATTTCAGACAATGTACCCTCCTTACGTGGCTGAAGCCCAAGCAGAAGGTAACAACATGGCCGAGATCTCTTTCAGCCATGCGATGCCAGTAGAAGAGGTTCACTACAACCTCTACTCTGCTGCGCTTGAGTCGGTCAACGCTGGTAGTGATCTGGCTGATCGTCCGATCTACGTTTGTGAAATCTGTGGCAATACCGTTTATGATGCTGCTCCGGAAAAGTGCCCCGTCTGTGGCGTACCACACAGTAAGTTTTTTGTTGTTGAGTAATATCGACAACTAAATGAGGCGGTTACCCTTATAGTGACCGCCTTTTTTGTCTTTGGAGGGCAAAATGTCTGATTCACCTAAGCGTTGGCTTTGTACTGTTTGTGGTTATGTCCATGAAGGGCCAACTCCATGTAATTGCTGTCCCATCTGCGGGGCGACCAGTGAACTGTTTGATCTCTATGCAGAAGTATCTACTCCAGTTGAAACTGCACCGGTTAATCGCTGGCGCTGCATCACATGCGACTATATTTTTGATGGTTCTGCGCCTCCTGCTTTCTGTCCGGTCTGTGGTGCAACTTCAGAACACTTTGAGCCTCTAAACGATACTCCTGAGGAGCCTGCTGACAGTCAACAGGCACTGGATATTGTTATTGTCGGTGCTGGTATTGCGGGGATTTCTGCGGCTGAATCGGCGAGAGAACATTCATCAAAAGCTAAAATAACTCTGATTAGTCGTGAAGTTGACTTGCCCTATTATCGGCTGAATTTGACCCGCTACCTAGCAGGTGAAATCAGCAGTGAAAATCTGGGGTTTAAGCCAAAGAGCTGGTACGAAAATCATGATATTCACTTAATGCTCAATACCGAACTGCAAGAAATAAATACAAAAAATAAAACCCTGACCCTTAAAAATCAGGATTTAATAAGCTATGACAAGTTAGTGCTTGCAATGGGATCGCACCCCTTTGTTCCTCCGTTTCTTGGTGCTAATCGTGATAATGTGACTGTTTTACGGACGCGTCGCGACGCAGAATTTATCTTGGAACAAGCCTACGAAGGTGTGCCTTGCGTTGTTATCGGCGGTGGATTGTTGGGGCTGGAAACTGCTGGAGCTTTAGCCAAGCGTAAAGCTGATGTCACTGTGGTTGAAGGATACAGCTGGCTGATGCCTCAGCAGTTAAATCAAGCTGCCGGAGAAAAACTGTCTGCAGAAGCAGCAATGCTCGGGATCAAGTTCTGTATGGGAGCTCGCGTCAAACAACTCGAAGGTGATGAAAAAGTTCGAGGCGTGAGCCTTGAATCAGGTGAGACTATTCCGGCAGAGCTGGTGATCATTACCGCCGGAGTCCGGTCTAACAGTTATCTTGCTCGTATGGCTCAGATAGAAACCAATGATGGGATCGTCGTGGATAATCAATTGCTGACCAATCATCGTGACATCTATGCCGTTGGTGATGTCGCTGAACATCGCGGAGTGATGTACGGAACCTGGGGGCCATCACAGTTTCAGGGGACGATAGCTGGGATGAACGCCGTCGGCGGCAAGATTGAATTTGCTGGCATCCCCCGCTCTAATTCACTCAAAGTATTAGGTAGTGAGATGTTCAGTATTGGCCAGATTCGATTTGAAGATGGGAGCTATCGGGAGGTGGAGGAAACCCTTGGTCATAACTATGCTTACTTTCTCTTTCGCGATAGTCACATGGTCGGGGCTATTCTGCTGGGAGATACGCGTCTGTCGGCGACGGTTAAAAAATTGATTGAAAAGAAAATTCAGTGTGGTGAATTATTCAGCAGTCAATCCTCGAATGAAGATTTTTGTTCACAGTTGAGTTCATTTGCAGCAACTGTCAATTTTTAATTTTATCACCAGCAAATAAAAGACCTGAAGCTGATGAAGGTTAGCGTTATGTTGTTAACATTCTTATTAATTTGTTGATTTTTAGTGATAATCGTTCGATTATTTTGACAGAGTGAATCTTTGAGTTAATGCTGCTTTAGCATCGTACATTGGCCTGAAACGATTTGTGGAGAGTACGTATAGTCAAATTCTAGCTTTATTAGAACGCACACTAAGGGGGATTAGTGAACCGTTTATTTTGTCTATTGACTGTTTTTGTTTTGCTTTGCGCTGTCCCGCTCCACGTCAATGGAGCTGAGAGCCAAGAGCATATACGTGTCGGTATCTTTCCTTTCGAACCAATCAATTTCATAGACAACAACGGTGTAGCCGCTGGCTTCAATGTCGATCTGCTAAGTGAGATCGCCCGCATGGAAGGCTGGTCCTTATCCTTTGTCCCGGGGAACTGGAAGCAAGGCCTTGATCGATTGCAGGCTGAAGAAATCGATCTGATGGTGTCGGTGGCCTATAGCCTGAGCGGGCAAAGACCATGGATTATACTCAGG
>JDSF01000356.1_pt1 | contig 20009 bp, 18 predicted proteins | sample 199441 | NCBI WGS metagenome assembly JDSF01 (sample SAMN02592751, study PRJNA231836) | bioreactor metagenome | isolation source: continuous culture bioreactor denitrification-DNRA | place: Germany: Bremen
TTTGTCCGGCTATGCTGATACGGCTGCTGTTGTTGAAGCGATCAATCAGGGGCAAATTTACAAATTTATACCCAAACCCTGGAACGATGAGGAACTTTTGTCAACTGTTTCCGCTGCTTTGCACCATCAGGAATTACAATGGCAGGTGAAAACGATGGCAGATGAGTTGCAGAGAAAAAACATTGAACTTCAGGAAATTAACGAAAACCTTGAAAGCTTAGTTGATAAAAGAACAGAGGCATTGGAAATTCGCAACCATGTTCTGCAGATATCGCAAGGAATTCTGGATGTTATCCCTGTCGTTGTTTTTGGTATAGATCCCGAACAAATGATTGTCCATTGTAATGAGTATGCGAGGGAACTGTTCCCTTATGAGGGGCTTGGACCCTTGGGCAATGATCGCAGAGATGTCTTTTCTGAAGAGGTTAATGTCCTGATTGATCGTTTAGATGAAGAGGCCAGCCCCCAGGCTTTGGTCGTTGTTCATGGTCGATCATATCATGGTGAGGTCAGGCGCTTACATGAAAGTCTGTCGCAGGGAGTTGTTGTTTCTCTAATACCGCAATACTAAGATGAAGGAGAGGGGAGAACTGTTTGAGGTACTATTGTGGATGATCGTCTAAATACTGACCGTACTGTTAAAATTCTTTTGGTTGATGATGAAATTAATATCACCAAGGCACTGCGGCGATTATTGATGCATGTCGATGGTTACGATATTTACACGGCAGATTCAGGCATGCGAGGCTTAGAACTTCTTGCTGAAGAAACTGATATTGCCGTTATTGTATCAGACCAACGGATGCCAGAGATGACAGGTGTTGAGTTCTTGCATAAGGCTCGGCACGTCGCTCCAGATGCAGTGCGAATTTTATTGACCGGGTATGCAGATATTGAAGCTTCGATTGCAGCGATTAACAGAGGAGCAATTTTTCGCTATCTGACTAAGCCTTGGGATGATGATGATCTCCTCCAATCGATAGGAGACGCTGTTAACAATTATCTTCTGGTCTCTGAAAATAGACGTTTGAATGCCTTGGTGTTGAAACAGAAAAATGAATTACATGATTGGAACCAGCGCCTTAAGCAGAGGGTTTTAGATCAAACCTCTCAGATACGAGCCAGAGGTGATGAGATTGCGAGAGTCACCATCAGTTACAGCAGAGTTTTAACAGTACGATTGAAATTCTGACCGGGTTGATTGAGATGAGAGACACGCGGGCTCCAGGGCATAGCCGGAATGTCGCTGAACTTGCAGCCGTTATGGCGAAGAAGCTGAATCTGTCTGAGGATAATCAACGTAAGATTCACATTGCTGGACTGCTTCATGATATCGGTAAAATAGGGATGTCAGACAGAGTGGTTTTGACACGTATTGCTGATCTTCGGGGGGAGGATTTGCTGGAATATCATGCTCATGTTGTGCGTGGTCAGGCTGTGGTTGAGATGATTCCAGCTTTCAGTAAAGTTGGAGAGTTGGTTCGACACCATCATGAGCGTTTCGACGGAGCTGGGTTTCCTGATGGATTAAAAGAGGACGCTATTCCTTTAGGAGCAAGATTGATCTGTGCTGCGGACTTATTTGAGCATATGTTGAGTAAGCTTCCTGAAGAAGATGCATTGACGGAAGCTCTAGCTGCTCTCGATAGTGAATGGGGCAGCATTCTTGACCCTTCTCTGAAAGATGTTCTTGCTGAAGGGGCGAATGAGGTTTATACCAAACTCGATATTTCTTCTGACATTGTAGAAAAAAAGGTGTCTCCTAACGAATTAGAAGAAGGAATGCAGTTAAGGCACGACCTTTATAGCGGGACAGGTGTTCTGTTGTTGAAAAAAGGAACCTTTTTCAACGAAGCATCAATCAAAGCAGTAAACAGGTGCTATATGGTTGATCCTTTTGAACGTGAAATTCTAGTTTTGCTCAGTTAACGATGAAATTCTATCTAATTTGTATTGTCTTTTGACATAAATGGGAACCTATCTGCGTTATCGTTTGATTGTGAAATTTAAATGCAGCTAAGCATAACTGTGGTCGGAGTTTGACATCAAGGTTGATCGATACGGATTTTAGCGAGTGAGCATCTTCACTCTATAATGGAATGTTAATATGGATGGTTCGATGGTACAGAACAAAAAGATACTGATTGTTGATGATGAGGCGGGTTTTCGAGATTTTGTCAAAATTGTTCTGTCAGATAATGGCTATGTCTGTTTTCAGGCCGAAAGCGCTAAAGATGCCCAGAAGATTCTCAAAAGTGAAACTGTTGATTTATGTCTGCTCGATTTAATTATGCCAGAACGATCAGGTGATGATTATTTGAAGGAGATCAAGCATATTTATCCAGATATTGGTGTGATTATTTCAACTGGAGTCGGGTCTTTGGATGCAGCAGCAAAGTGTCATGACCTGGGAGCTGATGATTACCTTTTAAAACCGTTTGAACCGCAGCGTTTGTTGATCAGTTTAAAAAATGTGTCAGAGCGCAGACGGTTGTTAATTGATAAAAAGTTTTATCATCGGCAACTCGAGAAGAAACTCGCAGAACAGGAAGCAGAGATAAAATTGTCTCAGTCTATTCTGGTGCAACAGGAAAAGTTGGCTGCAATCGGTCAGCTTGCCGCTGGTGTTGCTCATGAAATTAATAAACCAGTCGGTTTTATTTCCGCAAATTTGCGTGCATTGAGCAAGTATGCCGATAAAATTCTTGTTTTTAAAGATGCCGTTGGACAATTGCTTGATTCTCAAGATAATGACCAGACTGAGGCTAAAGCGATTCTGCAGCAGAAGCATAAACTTGATGATATCTTCGATGATTTACATGAACTCATATCAGAGTCTCTCGATGGAACAGACAAGATAAAAGAAATTGTGCAAAGCCTTAAGTCCTTTACTCGCATTGATTCGGAAAAAACTGTTCCCGTCAATATTAATGAATGTCTAGATGATGCGATCACTGTCGTTTGGAATGAAATCAAGTACAATTCGCAGCTTGAGAAGGAGTTTGCTGAATTACCTTATGTCCAAGGGTTCCCTCAACAGCTCGCCCAGGTTTTCATGAATCTTTTGGTCAATGCATCACATGCAATTGCTACGAAGGGTGTCATCAATGTTAAAACACTGGCTGAGTCTGATGTGGTTAGAGTCATTGTTACGGATAATGGATGTGGCATTGCACCAGAAAATCTCAATCGTATTTTTGACCCGTTCTTTACGACAAAGGCCGTTGGTCAGGGAACCGGTTTAGGAATGAGTATATCAAGTGACATTATACAAAAGCATAATGGTCGTATTACTGTCTGCAGTGAGGTTGGCTTAGGGACAACTTTTACGTTAGAATTTCCGATAGATAAAAGTTAGAATCGTAGTTTCGGTATGGGCAACAAAGAGGGCCAGGGGAGTTTTATGCTTCGGATATGTGGCTGGTGTAAAAAACAGCTAGAGGAAAGTAATGGAGAGAGTGATCATGAGATCACTCATGGCATATGTGAGTCCTGCCGTGTGTCATTGCTGAGTTCACAAACGCCACACTCTATTTATAACAGTTTGAGTTACTTTACTCTTCCCGTCATGATGATTGACGATCAGGGGAGAGTCTTGTCGGCCAATCAGAGTGCACTTGAGCTAACAGGGCGGAGTTTGGAGTCGATATCCTGTGAGTTGGGGGGGGATGTCATGAGTTGCAAGAATTCTTATCGGGATGGTGGTTGCGGTGAGAATGTACATTGTTTATCTTGTACGGTACGTAACAGTGTGATCAAAACACATGAGACGAATCATCCTCTTCATAACGTACCGGCAGTATTGTCGGTCAATAGAGGTGGTCAGGATATCGAGCTTGATTTCCTGATCTCAACGGAGAAAGTTCAGGATGTTGTTCTGCTGCGCATAGATAAAATTAGTTCTTCACAGGTTTAAACAGAGAGGGGACCATGAATCAAGAAATGAGCAAAGCAAATTCCAAACAGATTTTATATGTCGATGATGAGGAAAGCTTGGCAATGTTGGGTGCCGATCTTCTTGAAGATTATGGTTACCAGGTCTGTTGTGCATATAATGGAGATGAGGCTTTATCTCTTTTTGTCCAGAAATCTGGTGGTTTTGATGTCGTTATCACCGATGAATCGATGCCTGGAATGACGGGGATTCAATTAGCGCAAGAACTTTATCGACACGGATCGAATGTTCCAGTCATCCTCTGTTCTGGACATATGTTAACAATGGAAGAAGAAGGTATGACTCAGACCAACATCACAGCAGTTTTGGCCAAAACAGATGTCTGCTTGAAGTTGCCAGATATGCTGGAAGAGCTATTTGCAACGATTGATTGATGAATGGATAGATAAATATTTGATGAAAGCCGCTTTGAGATAAGCGGCTTTTTTGTGTTTCAATGCAACTGATATAATTTCTTGTTATAGGGATATCTCGTGACCTATGTCATCTCTTTCACCCCTTATCATCCCATAGTCCTTCAGATGGCTGAAATATAATCAGGTGTAACTGCTCTCTTTTTCTCAATCCATCGTGTTGATCGGGATTGTGATAAATGGCAGGGCAAATTTATCCGTTCGAACAGCCGCTTTACTTTTCTCTCGCCGTGTTAGTACCTGCCCCTCTGCATCGCTGACATAGTAATACATTTCGCTGATGCCATGAAACATCTCGACCGCGAGAATATTGATGTCTGAAGCTCCGGAAACGCCAGGAATAACAAGGAAGGGGATTGAAATGCCAAAGATATCGGTCTCTGTGCCGAGTGAGGTAAAGAAAAGATTAACGGTGTAATCTGCAAACTGTTTTGATTCTACAATGCGACAACCAAAGCTATGTCCCAGTTCCATTTTAAAGCGTGCGGTCGCGTAATCCAGCGCAGGAGTTTCTTTGATAAAGTGAGGCTGAATATAGATATTTTTATCTCGGCATGAAGGGAAATCATCAGCGGATATTTTTTGCATCAACTGGTCAATACTGTGGGTGACAAGTCTTTGAGCTGTTGAGCCATCAAGTTCTGATATGACCTGACGTGTTGAGCAGCCTGAAAGAAAAAAAGCAAGCAGGACCATCAGCACAAGTGTTTTCTTCATAATACCTCTCGGGGACGGGTAGAGTGTTTTTTGATATCTTTTGCATGCTTAGAGCATGAAGGTCGCGATCAGCAGGAGCATGACAAACCCGATAATGATAATCGACAACAAAGGCATGCTTCCTTGTTTTTTATTAGGTTCCGGGACGGAGGGATCAAGGGGACCAACGGCTGGAAAACGTTCGATAACAGCTCTGACGTGTGGTGCTGATTTCAACTCTATGGTCAGATCGGACCCTGCTTGGTGAGTATCAACGTGATTTCCATCTTTCCACAAGGGACTGGTGCTGACATCGTAAACTGTCCCACTGACGGCCACGTATGCAGGTTGACCATCGCGTCCATTGTACTGACTAAGTTCCTGAAGAGTCATGATTTCCCCCTTTGTTCAATTCAGATTATTGGTGTTGAAGTAAGTATGGTCGTTGAGGCAATGATTAAATCGGCTGAGCAACATTTGGCGTTCAGCAACGTTTATTTTTCCTAGTTTAACTGCTTTTTCAATTTTACTGCGGAAGTTGTCCTGGAATGTCGACGGATTGTATTCCAGGATGGCAAGAACCTCTGAAATTGTGTCGCCAGACTGCTCTCTTGTGACATCGAAACTGCTGTCCTCGTTAATACGGACGCTGATTACGTTTGTGTCTCCGAAGAGATTATGCAGGTCTCCCATGGTTTCTTGGTAGGCTCCCATCAGAAACACACCAAGAATATACTCTTCACCCGGTTTAAATGGATGTAATGGCAGAGTTGGGTGTTCTCCATCTGCGAGGATAAAGTGATCCAGTTTGCCGTCACAATCACAGGTGAGGTCAGATATGCTGGCTTGTCTGGTTGGGGCTTCTTGAAGTCGATGGATTGGCATGACAGGGAAAATCTGACCGATTGCCCAGGTGTCTGGCAAGGACTGAAAGACGCTAAAATTTCCGTAATAGATATCAGCCAGACTTTGCTGCAATTCGAGCAACTCTGGTGGTAGCTGTCGCGATTGGTCTAAACGCTCTCTCAGTTCTTGAGCAATGGCAAGAAATAGGTTTTCTGCTGTTGCGCGTTCCCTCAGGTTGATTTTTCCATCTCTGAACAGATGTCTGATTTGATCACGGTGACTCAGGGCTTCATTGTACCCCTCCACTAGATCAACCTGTTTCGCTTCGCAATGAATCTGATATTGACGTACGACGAGGGGGTGACTTGATTCAGGTAAGCACTCTGGAAGATTCTGAGGCTCGTAGCGCATGACATCGAGAATGTCGAAGAGCAGGATTGAAGTGTGGGCGACCGTAGCTCGCCCCGATTCTGTGATAATAATCGGGTGAGGAATCTTTTTCTGATCAAGGGTTTCTTTTATTGTCGATGTCAGGCAACGACAGTACTCACTCAACTGGTAGTTTCGAGAATGACTGTGGGTTGACTGGTTGCCGATGTAATCAACCGCAAGCCCACCACCGAGGTCGAGATAGTGTAGAGGAACGCCTTCAGTCGCGAGATCGGTATAAAAGCGACTCGCTTCACGCACTCCGGCTCTAATTTCACGTATATCTGGAATCTGAGAACCGAGATGACAATGGAGCAGCTGCAGGCAGTCGAGCATGCCCTCACGGCGTAATTCATCAACGGTTGCCGTCAATTGCGCCGTACTGAGACCAAAGCTGCTGCGATCGCCGCTGGTCTCTGTCCACAGCCCACCAACCTTAGCTGAGACCTTGATGCGTAATCCGATGAATGGCTTGATGCCGAGTGCCTGGCTACGCTCAAAAATCAGGGGAAGTTCGGATGGTGACTCAACAACGAAAAAACAGCGATAGCCAAGTTTAACCGCCCAAAGACCTAAATCGATAAATTCACGGTCTTTATAGCCGTTGCAGATCAGCAGTCCACCTTCGTCCAGATTCGCCAGACAGATCATCAGCTCTGCTTTGCTACCTGCTTCGAGGCCAAGACTATAATTTTTACCGTAACGTTTTATTTCTTCAATGACTGCTTTCTGCTGGTTAACTTTGATAGGATACACACCATTGTAGTGACCTTGATAGCCGGTTTCCTGTATGGCTTCACGAAAGCTTTCGTTGATCAGCTTTATTCTGCTGTCAAGTAAGTTTTCGATACGCAGCAACAACGGTAGAGCATGTCCACGCTCTTGGGCTGCTTTGACGATTTCGGGCAGAGCAACGTGAATGTCTCCTTGTGAAGAAGGAATGCTAACAGTTGCCTTTCCATCTTCTGATATCGCAAAATTTCCAGCCCCCCATTGTTCAATACCATAGAGATCAACAGAGTCTTGTACCGACCAGTCTTTGAGACTCTTTATGTTCATTCGCTGATATTTTCCTTGGCGAAGGTTGGCAGCATAAACGCACCGAGGTGGAGATCCTCGTTGTAATAGCGGGTATGGAACTCTCTGTCGCTTGCACGTTGGCGGTCGAAATCTTTTACAGGATGGTACTTTTTGCTGGCAAAGGCAAAGCTCCAAAAACCGCTTGGATAGGTTGGTATAAAGGCTTGGTACATTTCAACAATTGGAAAAACCGCACGAAGGTTACTGAACATGCTTTTCTGAATCTCAGCATGGTAAAAGGGCGATTCGCTTTGAGCCACCATGATTCCATCCTCTTTTAAAGCCGAGAAGACAAGACGGTAGAAGTCTTCTTCAAATAGACCAACTGCCGGTCCGATCGGGTCGGTTGAATCAACCAGAATAACATCAAATTCATTCTGGTGATCGCGGATATATGCAAGACCATCATCGACATGTAGTTTGACTTTTGGATGCTTACCATCGATCGCAGAGGCGATGGAGGGGAGCCATTCACATGATTTTTCAATCACCAGTCCGTCAATTTCGCACAGGACGGCTAACTCAACCGCTTTATGACGGACAATTTCGCGGATAGATCCACCATCGCCACCACCAATCACCAAAACCTTTTTAGGAGCGGGATGGGTGAATAGAGCAGGATGAGCGATCATGTCATGATAGATAAATTCGTCACGTTCAGTCAACATGACCAATCCGTCCAGTAACATCATACGACCGTATTCCAGCGTTTCAACGATATCGAGCTGTTGGTAGTCGCTCTTTCCTGAAAAAAGAGTTTGACTCACCTTCATACTGATGCCGACGTTGTCACTGTGCTTTTCTGTATACCAGAGATCCATGGCTTGCTCCGCAATAAATGGAATAAATGATTCTGCAAGGCATTGAGCCTGCTTTAAATATATAGTTGAACAAATCCTAGTACCTTCGTGAGACGCCTCTGTCAAGAGGTTTATTGGTCTGCTCCACAGTTTGTTCTGGTGAAATTTTATCCAGCTGTGATAAAAAATGATCTCTTAAGCATTCTAATCGAGTTTGAAAGGCCGGAAGTATGACAAATGTGAGTAAAATTGGGTTTATCGGTGGCGGAAATATGGCAGAGGCTCTGATAAAAGGGCTTTTGTCCGGGGCAATGCCTGCCGAAAAAATATTGGTGTCAGAACCAAGTGATATGCGACGCGACCATCTGCTTTCTTCCTATGGAATAGGGTTGGCGGATAGCAATCTGGAGTTGATGGAAAAGTCAGATATTGTTGTTCTCGCGGTTAAACCTCAAATTGTCGTTGAAGTCCTTGATGAAGTCGCCGGTGTTTACACTAATGAAAAGCTTCTTGTCTCGATCTTAGCAGGTGTCACCAGTGCAACGATTGAAAAATATTTTCAAGGCGCTCCCCGCGTTGTTCGTGTCATGCCGAATACGCCGGCTCTGGTTGGTGAAGGTGCTAGTGCCATTTGCCGCGGTCATCATGCCAGTCAAGAAGATTTGAATATTGTTAAACAGTTACTAGAGACAGTCGGTACGGTTCAATTGATTGATGAGCGTCAGATGGATGCTGCTACCGGTCTGTCCGGGTCTGGTCCAGCCTATATTTATACTGTTATTGAAGCATTGGCTGATGGTGGAGTCCGGGAAGGGTTGCGCCGTGATGTTGCTCATGCTCTGGCAGTGCAGACCGTAGTTGGTGCCGCATTGATGGTCCGGGAGACCAAAGAGCACCCAGCTATCCTGCGGGATCAAGTTTGCTCACCTGGTGGTACCGCGATCACAGGAGTCAGCACTCTGGAAAAAAATGGATTAAGGACCACTCTGATGGAGGCCGTTTCTGCTTCGGCGGCGCGCTCTCGTGAACTGGGCGGAAGTTAATCTCGACACAAAAATCGATTTTTCTAAATTGTGCGGTATTTTAAGTGATTGATTATTCTACCTGAAGTTGATGGTTTTCCAATTTGAAACGGACGATACGATGAATAAAAAAGTAGATTTAATACTGCTTGAACGTAGATAAAAGCATGGTTATTGATCAATTTTGGACGTTTTTGATTGCCATCACTTTGTTGACATTGGTCCCAGGCGTGGATTCCTTGTTGGTTGTTCGCAATGCCTCTCGTGGGGGGTGGCGTGATGGGCTTTCAACCAGCACAGGAATCTGTTGTGGCTTGTTTGTCCACGCTTTGGTTTCTGCCTTAGGCATTTCTGCTCTCCTGCTGCAATCCGCTGTAGCATTCAATATGTTGAAGTTGGTCGGTGGGGGCTATCTGATATGGATGGGGCTCAGCAATCTTTGGAGCGCATATAAAAAGGGGGAGTCGAGAGACGTCTCTTTGCTAACTTCAGTTCGTGCCCATCGATTTCAATGGCAGCGCTCTTTACGTGAGGGGTTTGTCTGTAATGTGTTCAACCCTAAAACCTTGCTTTTTTATATGGCCTTTTTGCCGCAATTTATCGATCCGACCCGCTCTCCGGTATGGCAATCTCTGTTTATGGCTGCTGTTCACTTTGTTATTGCCATGATTTATCAGGGGGCACTGGTGCTTTTGGTTGAAAGAATCAAGGTCTGGTTCAAGGGTGGAGGGATGCGTCGTTGGTCTGAAAGTTTTGTCGGTTTCATTCTGATTTTCTTTGGCCTACGAATTTTGTTGGAAAAACGCATCTAATTAACTTTCTTTCGGGGTTTCAGTGACAGATAAACGGTTCCATTACGGTTGGTTGATTGTTGTCGCTGGATGTATGACTCTGTTCTGCTGTCTTGGTCTGGCCCGTTTTGCCTTTGGAATGCTTCTCCCAGGGATGCGCGAAGGGCTGCACTTAGCCTATGACCAGATGGGCTTTCTTGGTACCGGAAATTTTGTCGGATATCTCTTTTCTGTTGCCATCACTCCCCCTTTACTCAAACAACTCAGGCCGAGAGCGACGATCGTTCTCGGCCTTGTTATTATTGCCATGTCGCTGACGGCAATGGCTCAATGTGATAGCTACCTTCCTCTCCTCGTCCTGTATCTTCTGACGGGGAGTGGTAGTGGTTTAGCGAATATTGCGACCATGGTTCTGATTGCCCATTGGTTCAGGCGGGAAAAGCGTGGTCGGGCGGCTGGATTGATGGTATTGGGAAATGGTGTCGGAATTATCTTCTCCGGGATGCTTATTCCCATATTGAACCAATATTATGGGCCTAACGGTTGGCGTGCCAGTTGGTCGCTATTGGGGGGGGATAACATTGGTTATTGCTCTGGTGGTTGCTTTCATCGTCAGAAATGCTCCGGAGGATCTCGGACTTGAACCTGTTGGCAAGGTGACGCCTTTGAGTAATGACGAATTAAGGGGGCGAAACACCGACCATCAGAGTCGAGCGATCCTCTCGCTTGGTTTGCTCTATCTGGCCTTTGGAGCCACATACATGGTTTATGGAACCTTTGTTGTAACGACCATAGTTGAAGAATATGGTTTCCGCGAGGCGACTGCTGGTCAATTCTGGTCCTGGGTTGGTTTCTTTGGATTATTTTCGGGTGTTCTCTTTGGCGGACTGTCTGATCGTATTGGACGAAAAGGTGGGTTTACTGTTGTTTTTTTAATTCAGACCTTGGCTTATCTTTTGGTCGGCTCTGGAATCGGCGGTTGGACTTTGTGGTTGTCTGTCTTTCTCTACGGGATTGTCGCTTTTGCTATCCCGGCAATTATGACGGCAGCAGTCAGCGATTATCTTGGAATAGCAAAGGCTGCTGCAGGGTTCTCTTTTATCACTTTCTTTTTTGCTGGGGGGCAGACTGTTGGTCCCGCAATTGCTGGACTGATTGCCCAACATTCAGGGAGCTTTGCTCCCGCCTATCTTATTTCCGCTGCAATGACTTTTTTGGCGATGATCATTTGTTTGACTTTGCCCAGCCCTGATCATAGAGGCTCAGAAATTCTATAGGGTCACAAATCTTTGGGATAGTGGTGTGCAACGATCTTAAGGAGCTCTTCGTGAACAGCTTGCGATCCACAAATCATCATCCGGTCACGGTAGGGTGAGTATTGCTCGCCGCGCTGATTTGTGATGATTTGACCACTTTCTTCTAGGAAGAGAAGGGCAGAGGCAACGTCATAGGGTTGTAAATCGCTCTCCCAGAACCCTTGTAAAAATCCAGCCGCAACATAACTGAGATCAAGCGCTCCAGAACCGAACCGCCTGATTCCTCTGCACCGGTAGAGTACTTCTTCAGCACAGGGAAAGAAGTGCTTGGATAAGTCCTGGGACCGATAAGGGAACCCTGTTCCGATAAGGGCTTGCTTCAGTGAATCTGTCTTGGCCGGTATCCAAGGTTGGCCGTTATGGTAAAGGCCTCTCCCGCTCAGGGCGGTGTAGCTTTCCTGAGATTGGGGACGATAGACGATTCCTAAACTCGTTTTCTCTTCTTGTTCTAAGGCGACAGATATGGAGAATTGATCGAGACCACTGAGAAAATTGGTTGTGCCATCTAAAGGATCAATGACCCAACGCAAGGTTGTGTTTCCATGGATTCCTGTCTCTTCACCATAAAAACCCGCATCGGGAAGAAGCTTCTGGAGTCCTGTAATCAACATCTCTTCAGAGTTGAGGTCAACTTCAGAGACAAATTCGCGAGCTTCTTTTTCTTGACCTCCAATCGTTGAAAGTGAGCGGAAACATTGGGACTGATATTGCCCTACAGTCGTGACCAAATTCGATACTGCGTCTAATAATTTTTGATCGATCACAGCTAGAGCATTTTCCCGTTGTTGGTGAAGAACCGGTTGTAAGGATTAAAGGTGCGACGGTAACGACGTATTTCGAAAATGATAATGTTGAGAATACTGGCGATAGGAACACCAATAATCATTCCCAAGACTCCATAGAGTTTTCCTCCCATGATAATGGCAAGGATAACCCAGAGAGGGTGCAGGTTCGAAACACGCGAAATCAAGATTGGAATGAGAATAAAATTGTCGACGATGACCTGTGCGATCAGCAGGTAAACACACAGAATCCACCAGAATTGCCCACCCATGCCAAGGTCGACCAGAGCGATAAGAAGACCGGGGATCATACCGATGATAGGGCCAATATAGGGTACGAGATTTGTTGCTCCGGCAACAACTGCCAAAATCGGTGTATAGCGAATATCGGTCAGTGAGAGACCTGCCCAGACAACCAGACCGATAATCAACGCTTCCAGTATTCGGCCCCGGATGAAATGTGCTAATTGCCAACTGACTCGGGCATAGATATCAAGTATCATTTCAAAATAACGATTGGGAGTGAGTGAAATCAATCCCTTCATAATGGCCCGGCTATCGCGCAAAAAGAAAAAGGAAAAGAGTGGAACCAAGAGCATTAAACTGCCAATTCTTAAGGCCGATCGTGGCGTTTCTGCGAGAATTAATCCAACAACGGTTTGTGATGCCGAACGCAACTGCGCGGCAATGTCAAATTCCTTGATAAATGGGAAGTGCTGCTGAGCAATGGCTTGGAGATCGTTCAGATATTCGATCGCATGGCTGATATAACGAGGGAAATCAGCTTGCAGGGCCTGCATCATTCCTTTCCAGTTTGGGGGGCCGATAATGATAAGAAGCCCCAGAATTAATGCTGTGACGATTGCATAAACAAAAAATATGCTGAGTGTTCGGTGGAAATGTCGCTTTTCAAAGTATTGCACTGCAGGGTCGAGTAGAAAAGCGACGATCAACGACAGCAAGATCGGCAGGAATAGACCTGTTGTTGCCGTTTTCAGCAAAGCGGTAATATTGGATGCAGATGAATAGATCGCAATGCCGGAGGCTATTGCTGTTGTCAATATAAGATAGAGTACCGCCACTTGGGCACGGTTCATACCGCCTCCCTGATCACTCATTCGCAGAGGTCTCCTGTGTTCCTGCCATTTTGCTTTTGAGCTCTTGAAGATGCAGGTTGCATTGCAGCAATCGATCACAGATGACTCGGTTTAAGCCGAACAAGATTTTTGCAGTTGTCGCCGGATGACGGCGCATGGCCTCTTCTACATCAGAGCGATACAGGCCGACTAAAACAGTCGGTTCCAATGCTTGAGCAGAAGCACAACGCGGTCTGGATGCTGTTAACGCAACTTCACCAAAAAAATCTTCAGGCTCAAGGATTGCGTGATCTGTTTTTCTGTTGTTTTCATCGTGACTGTAAATCTGAATTTTTCCGGAACGAATAACATACATTCCAGAGCCAATATCTCCTTGATTAAAAACCATTTCTTCCGCGTGGTAATTTCGGATATGGACGATGTTTTCAAGGAAGTCGAGATCGCGTTTTTCCAACTTATTAAATGCTGGTACCGTTCCCAGAAAATAAGCCAGAGATTGTTCATGGGCGCGACTACTGAATATGTTTTGCCAGAGTGGGTTCAAGGCTTGTCCTCTTTTGGTCAGCTGTTATCTGTTCAAGAATGGCTATTATAACAATAAGTTGTTCCTGCGCCAGATAAAAACTGTTGTGAGTTGAATACAGGTCTTTATCTTGTCTTCATTCTTCATTATTCTGGCAGGATGATAGAAATAGATCTGAAAATGTATCCGACTTCACCTGGTGTTTATCAGATGCTGGGTGAAAATGATGAAATTCTCTATGTGGGCAAGGCGAAACAGTTGCGCAACCGATTGCGCAGTTACTTTTCTGAGTCAGGTGATGGCCGACTTCATATACCGCTGTTGATGGAGAAAGTTCAGCGTGTAGAAGTCATCGTGACTGATACAGAGAAAGAAGCTCTGCTACTGGAAAACACTCTGATTAAAAAACATCGTCCACGCTACAACATTGAGTTAAAAGACGACAAAACCTACGTGTCGGTTCGTATTGATGTGAATGATCCTTTTCCGATGATGCAGGTTGTCAGGCAAGTCAAGGATGATGGGGCCCAATATTTTGGCCCCTATTCGTCAGCATCTGCTATCCGTGAAACAATGAAAGAAATTTATCGAATCTTTCCATTGCGCCATTCTGCCGTTGAACGATGCAGTAAGCGGAGTCGGCCCTGCTTGTTTCATCAGATCGGACAATGCAGCGCTCCGTGCCATGGTAAAATCAGTCGTACTGAATACCGTAAATTGGTCGATGGGGTTATTCAACTCCTGGAAGGAAGGGAATCTGAGGTTGTGACCTCATTACGGCAACAGATGCAGAAGGCCGCAGAGGATATGCGCTTTGAAGATGCTGCAAGGGTTAGAGATCAGATTCACTCGATTGAGAAGAGTGTCGAAAAGCAGAAAGTAACGGACTATGGTGGCGGGAATCAGGATGTCATCGGCATTCATCAGGATGGTGGCGAAGTTGAGTTGACTGTGCTCTTTATCCGTCATGGGAAACTGATTGGTCGGCGTAGTTTTCCTTTGCAATGGAAGTTGGATTTACAGGATTTAGTCAGCGGGTTTCTGCAGGAGTACTACGCCCGTGAAGTTGTTCTTCCCGATCAGATCCTACTTCCATTTGACTTTGATGACGCTGAGCTGCTTGGAGACTGGCTGAGTGAAAAGCGCGGACGGAAGGTCAGCATCCTGACACCCATGCGGGGTGAAAAAAAGCGCCTGTCTCTTTTAGCTGGCCGCAACGCGACTGAATCCTATCGTCAGAGAGGTAAGCGCAAGCAGGCACGTAATGATTTGCTTGAGGAGTTAAAAAAAGCCTTTTTTCTGAAGCAAAAACCTGATCGGATTGAGTGCTTCGACATTTCTAACGTCCAGGGGAATCAATCTGTTGGCAGTATGGCAGTGCTTGTTGATGGAGAGGCTGCATCGGCAGAATACCGACGCTTTAAAATTAAAACGGTTGAAGGCGCTGATGATTATGCGTCCTTAGCTGAAGTGCTCCGTCGACGTTTACAGCGTGGTCTTGATGAAAATAAATTGCCAAATATGATTCTCATTGATGGCGGCAAGGGGCAACTGGGGGTGTTAACGTCTGTCTTAGATGAATTTTCATTGAGAGGGCAGGTTGGGGCTGTTGGTATTGCTAAAAGTCGGGTTATGGCGAATGTCCGTGGACAGGTTGTTGAGAGAAGTGAAGAGCGGTTTTTTATTCCAGGGCGTAAAAATCCAGTCAGTTTTCGGCATGGTTCCGCCTGTTTGTTCTTGCTAGAACGGTTACGCGATGAAGCACACAGATTTGCCATTACCTATCACCGCCAATTACGTAGCAAGGCGACATTGCGCTCATCATTGGAGGATATTCCCGGTGTAGGGCCAAAGCGGAGAAAAGAACTGCTTAAATATTTTGGAAGTTTAAAGCGTATTCGTTCTGCTTCACTAGAGGATCTGCGGCAGATGCCTGGTTTACCGCTTCCTCTTGCAGAGACAATTTATCAAACATTTCAGAAGTAACTATTTATTTCGAATTGATCTCAATTAAAGAAGCCCGATGAGTTAAACTTATCGGGCTTCTTTAATGCGATCATTCATGAATGTGTGGATTTAGAACTTTCCAAACTCATTATCATCTAAAGCGATCACTGGTTGAGACGTCTTTGCCGGTTGCCCCCAGGTATGATTGAGTTCTTTTTTTACAGGGACAGGTGTTATGGGAGCCGGAGTTGTCACCGGTTGCTGAACCGGGAAGGTCCTCTCTGGCTGATCTCTCAGTTGGAATCTGTTCAGCATGTTGAGTAACTCAGCTGCTTGATTGGACAATTCTTCAGCCGATGAGGCACTTTCTTCAGCCGTAGCTGTGTTTTGTTGAATGACTTTGTCTATTTGCCCCAATCCTTCATTGATCTGTCCTATACCTTCTGCCTGCTCATTTGACGCTGCAGCAATTTCTTCAGCCAGATCGGAAACTTGCGACACTCCCCCGTAAATCGATGCAAGAGCTTCTGCTGTTTGACCGGCGATTTCGGCACCATTTTCAGTTTTATTGACTGACCCTGCAATCAACTCAGCGGTTTCCGATGCGGCTTTGGCACTGCGCGCCGCCAGGCTTCGAACCTCTTCTGCAACAACAGCGAATCCTTTACCATGCTGTCCTGCTCTTGCGGCTTCAACGGCAGCATTTAATGCAAGCAGATTCGTTTGAAATGCAATTTCGTCGATGACCTTAATAATTCTATTGATACTCTGACCCGCTTCACTGATGTCATCCATGGCTGCAACCATGCGCGTCATCATTTCTTTCCCTTGCTCTGTTGCATGCTTAGCCTCTGTTGACAATGTGTTGACTTGGTTCGCGTTGTCGGCATTGAGTTTTGTTTGACTTGACATCTGATTGAGCGAACTGGAAATTTCTTCCAATGATGCTGCCGATTCTGTTGCTCCCTGAGACAGTGCTTGACTTGAATCAGAAACCTGGCTGCTTGCTGAGCTGATCTGCGAAGAGGCGGCATTGATTTTGTGCATGGTGGCGTTAAGGTTGTCACTGACCTTTTTTAATGCGATACGGGTTCCATCATTGTCATCACGTGGCACAGGATTGAATGTAATGTCGCCATCTGCAAGACGGTTGAGGGTTGGCAGGAGGACCGTTTCAAAATTATTGTTCAGATGGTCCATGGCTGATCCCAAGACTCCGATTTCATCTGTTCTATCAAAATTTAGACGCATTTGGTAATGGCCTTTTTCAATCTCATCAATCATGGTAATCACAGCATTCATTGGCCTACTCATCGAGCGTGCGAGTAGGAAAACGGTAATAATTGAGAATAAAACAGCTATTAAAATGACGCCAATCGATGTGTACATAATCTTATTTACCTGGGTTTGAATGTCATCTATATAAAGGCCGCTACCGATGATCCAATTCCATCCCGGATGTCTTTTGACGTAGGATAGCTTGGGTTGTGGATGTTCACTGCCCGGTTTTGGCCATTGATAGATGATAAAGTCGGCAGATTTTTGTTCCGTTACTTTGACCATCTCACGGAAAAGTGCTAATCCATCAGGATCTTTGGTGGAGCCAAGATCTGTGCCCTCAAGGCGTGGTTTGATTGGATGCATGATCATTTTAGGCTGAGTATCATTGATCCAGAAATAGATCTTTCCATTTCCGAAGCGGAGATCTCTTATTGTCTCTTTTGCATGACGTTGAGCCTGTTCCAGAGACATCTCAGGTCCGACCATTCGACTATAGTGATCAATAATTCCCCAGGAGCTTTCAACTGCAGCTGACAGCTGCTTTTCTGCCGACTCATGAAGTCTCTCGCTGAGATTTGAGACTAGCCAGATGACACATGGTGAAAAAATAAGGATTATGATGATCGCAAGAGTGTAGAGCTTTTTTGCAAGGCTTAGATTCTTGATGTTCATTGACTTTCCTTCATATGTGTATGGAAAACTTCGATAACGGATTTTCTTTTTCTCTGGTCGTCAAATTAGAATATACTGATGTTAGTATGGATGTGCAGGGATGTCAATGTGGAATGTGTCTGTGTTAATGGTCTTTGGTTAATAAAAAGGCCTTCGACTTTAGTCGTCGAAGGCCTTGAGGTGCTTTTATGTGATTTGTTTCTTAAATTGCAGGAGGCAACATATAGTTGGTCCCTGACTGTCTCTCATCTCTAATTTTAAATCTCTGCAACATACTCAGTAGTTCTGCTGACTGGCTTGACAGTTCTTCTGCTGTCGCTGCCCCTTCTTCTGCTCTTGCTGTATTTTGCTGAGTGACTTGATCTATCTGACCTAATCCTTGACTGATTTGTGTTACGCCATCAGCCTGTTCTCTTGACGCCGCAGCAATTTCATTGACGAGATCAGTCACTTTCGTTGCACTATCAGTAATCTCACGTAGCGCTTCCGCTGTCGTCGTGGCAATTTGTACACCGTTATCTGCTTTTCTGACTGATCCTTCGATCAGTTCAGTTGTTTCCTGAGCAGCTTTTGCGCTCCGTGCTGCAAGGTTTCTGACCTCTTCGGCGACAACCGCAAAGCCTTTACCATGCTGACCTGCACGAGCAGCTTCTACTGCCGCATTGAGCGCTAATAGGTTTGTTTGAAATGCAATTTCATCGATAACTTTAATGATTTTTGAAATATTCATGCCAGACTCGTTGATCTCTTCCATCGCTGACATCATCGATTCCATGCTGGAATTGCCTTTTTCAGCCGCCATCTTTGTTTCATTCGCTAACTCGCTCGCAGTGGCAGCATTCCCTGCATTGTGTTGAACTTGCGAACCGATCTGTTGCATTGACGATGAAATTTCTTCTAGTGCACTGGCCTGTTGAGTTGCTCCCTGGGATAGTTCCTGACTTGTATCTGCAACCTGAGAGCTACCGATAGAAATCTGTTCTCCAGAACGATGCACAGTCGTGATCAAGTCATTTAGACTGTTGACTGTTTTTGACAGTGCTGTGCCAACGACATCCTGACTGCTGGCTGGTTCAGATTCAAAACTGATATCACCAAGAGACATTTTTTGTAGCGCAGCGACAACTCCTTCTTCCAGATGATCGACATGCGCATCAATGCTTCGTGCCATGTCACCAAATTCATCCTTGCGCTTGAGGTTGAGTCTTTGAGTGATGTCTCCAGTTCCTATTCTCTCCATAATTTCGACCGTTTTTTTCAATGGTGTGGTGAAATCATGAACTAGAAACCAAATGATAGCTAAACCGATAGTGAGTGAGATCAGAGCTAGAATGCCCGTTGTCCAGAGCTGCTTTTGCAGTGGAGCATAAATATCGGCCTCATTTGCAGTGACAGCAATGTACCAGTCAAGGGTCGGTATATGAGCAGCGTATAGCATCTTATCCTCCCCGCCGAATGAGTAGTGGATGATCTTCTTGTCACCGCTCTTAATCTGTGACCAGACCTCACCATTGTCATTGAGTGCATCACTAAGACTTGTATTGATAAGATCTTTGTTCGGATGGATAACAGACTCACCCTTATTGTTCAGCATAAATGCGTAACCAAAACCACTGATCTGGGTTTTCAGGACATCCTCAATCAGATTGTCTAAGTAAAGATCGCCGGATAGTGCGCCAAATATCTGACCATCTTTGTGGATTGGTGTCGCAATAGAGATGATGGTACGATTCGTTGAGAGGTCGAGGTAGGGAGGTAGTACGACCGTTTTATTGTTTTTAACTGGCTCCTGGTACCAAGGGCGTGTTCTTGAATCCCAATCAGAACCTGCGACCCAACCTGCGCCATCAAGGATTTCACCGTTGTCAGCATACCCAAGGTAAACATCTTTAGTTCCCGTTGATTGCATTGCTGTTCGGTAGAGTTTGAGCAGCTGCTCTTTATCGTCTCTATCATGCTCCGCTGTTGTTTTCGCAGCAGCTTCAATGCCATTAAATACCGACCTGTATAAATTGTTTTTATCCTCAGCCTTGAGCTCAACGGTGGTTTTAATCAGATTTTCAATTTGTGTTGTCAGCTCTTCTCTGGCCATAAAGTAGGACAGCCCACCCAAAATGCCAATTAACATGATGAGTAACCCTAAAATGGCAACAGTCAGTTTAAATTTAATTTTCATAAAGTCTTCCTTCCATTACATGGTGGACCGCAGTGCGAAACGATGCTGGTATTAGTGCTGCAATAAGGAACTGATTTTCGATGGGTAAGAAATTAGATTAGTGATGAGTAATTGTCAATAGTTAATGTAGCGTGGGTTATGTATAAACGGGATACACATAACAAAAAAAGCCCCTAGCTTTAC
>JDSF01000357.1_pt1 | contig 19933 bp, 32 predicted proteins | sample 199441 | NCBI WGS metagenome assembly JDSF01 (sample SAMN02592751, study PRJNA231836) | bioreactor metagenome | isolation source: continuous culture bioreactor denitrification-DNRA | place: Germany: Bremen
TACCTTGCAAGCAAAACGCAGTACTTTCCTATACCATAAAAAAATCAAGAATAAAATTTCTTAAATTCTTGATTAGTTTATCCGTTATACGATTATATAATACCTTGCTTTAATTCTTCAGCAAAATTAATCATTTCTTCTGCATTAGCCATGGTAGCATCGGTAATCTGTACACCACCTAATAACCTAGCTAATTCTTTTATAGCGTACTCTTTGTTTAATTGATTAATGGTTGTATGGGTATTATTGTTTTCAACGATCTTTTCGATAATATAATGGCTATCACCCATGGCTGCAATCTGTGGTAAGTGGGTAATACAAATGACCTGATGTTTTTTTTGATATTTGAGCTAGTTTCTCTGCTACCATTCCAGCTGTCATACCACTTATACCCGTGTCAATCTCATCAAAAATAAGAGTATTAATATCATCGCTATTAGCTAAGATTGATTTGATGGCTAACATAATACGTGATAGCTCACCGCCAGAAGCAACTTTATTTAAAGACTTAGGTGGTTCACCTACATTGGTTGATATAAGGAATTCTACATCATCCCAACCAGTTCCATTAAACTGATTTGCTCTATCAATGCGGATAACAAAATCCGTATTTTGAAGATTAATGTCTTTAAGTGCCTGTACAATACTCTTGCTTACAAACTTAGCTCTGTCTTTTCTTATCTGGGATAGCCTTTCACAATACTCTTCGATTTCTTGCTTAATCTTATCAATTTCCCCATTAATTTTATGTAAATGCGCCTCAAAATGAATAAGTTCGTCAAGTCGCTTTTCTTTATCATACTTATAAGCCATAATTTCCTGGATAGATTGACCGTATTTCATCTTTAGATGGTTCAACTGATCAATACGACTCTCCACTGCTTCAAATCGTTCCTCGTCCAATTCAAAGCCATTGATGTAATCATGAATATCTCTATTAAAATCGTTCAAAAGCATTTCTATATTGGAGAGTTCACTATAAAGTGCCTCAATGGAGTTGTCAAGATGCTTTATATCGTTAAGCTTACTTACCCCTTGACCTACTAGATCAACAGATCCTGTCACAGATGCTTCATTACCACTGGTAGATGTAAAAAACTTGAGCTAACGTACTGGCAATCTTTTTACCATTGGATAAGCGTTTGTAATCCTCTTCTAACCTGCTATCCTCACCAACTGTTAGATTGGCTGACTCTATTTCATTAATTTCAAACTCTAAAAATGAAATTTCTTTTTTACGATTCTGTTCATCTAACATAGAACTATCTACTTGTTTACACAATTCTTGATACCTATGATATTTTATTTTCAACTTATCTTTAATCACAAGAATATCCTCACCACAAAAAGTATCTAATAACGTTAGGTGGTGCTTACGATTTAATAAGGATTGATGCTCATGTTGACCATGAATATCAATGAGTTTTGCAGACACTACTTTTACTATGTTCGTTGTTACAATCTGACCATTTATTCTAAAAACACTTCTACCATTACTACCTATTTTACGGGTTATTAATAATTCTTTGCTATCATCAATGTTAATATCATATTCACGTAATTTTTCCATGACTGTCTTATTATTCACGTGGAATAGTAGTTCTATGAGTGCATTGTCACAACCTGTTCTTATGATATCTTTGCTTATTTTTTCTCCTAGAACAGCATTTATGGATCCTATAATAATGGATTTTCCTGCTCCAGTTTCACCAGTCATAATATTCAAGTTATGATTAAAGTCCACATTCATCTCATCAATCAAGGCAATATTTTTCACATGAAGATGCATTAACATAATCATTCCTCCATTTTCTTTTGGCTTTTATTTTACAAATGATTATTAGCCAATTTGCTGAATTTTTCCATAATTTTGATGGCATCTTGTTCTGTTCTTACAGCACAAAAAAATGGTATCATCTCCAGCGATACAGCCAACTACCTCATCATATTGTAGTGAATCAATAGCTGCTGCAACTGCCATCGCTAAACCGTTTAGTGTTTTAAGAACAATTAAATTACCAGCTCTGTCCATGGACGAAAAAAAACCATCTCGAAAAACCCGGATAAATTTTTCATTCATTTTTGTCTCTTTGTTTTGAAGAACCACATATTTTTGTTTTCCATCTGCTGTAGCTATCTTCGTTAAACGAAGTTCACGAATGTCCCTTGAAATGGTCGCTTGAGTCACAATAAATCCTTCTTCAATTAACTTATTTGCCAAATCCTCTTGGGTCTCAATATCATGTTGACTAATTAATTGAAGAATTTTAGTCTGACGCTCAATTTTCATGTACTCTCCTCCTAAAAGATAATACTTAGATTAGTCCATAAAATGTAGTTAATGGATTAATCAACCCTATCGATTACCCAATTTTTTCTTGAGTATCCTATAAAACCCATTTTTATTACACGTTATTAATTTTGCACTGTGCTCCGATTTCGAAACAATAATTGCATCTTCTTGGTCAATCTTAAAATTTTCTTGACCATCTATAGTAAGCATAATATCTTTATTCCAACTCTTTCGATTATCCTTTAGAGATATTCTTACTTCATCATTTTTGGATAAGATAATGCTTCTTGACATAAGGGTATGTGGACATATCGGTGTAATGACCATCATCTCATTTGCAGGGTCAAGTATAGGTCCGCCAGCAGATAGATTATATGCTGTGGAACCTGTTGGCGTGGACACAATAAGCCCATCTGCTGAATAATGATTCACATGTCCATCATTAACAAATATACTGTATTTCATCATACGTGAAATAGATGCTCTAGCAATGACAATATCATTGAGTGCAACGCCTACTTTTTCTTCCTTATCATTAACAACTTTTGATACATTCAGCATCATGCGCTTTTGAATATAATAATCACCATCGATTATTTTTTTTCAATGTGACTATGGCATCTTTTTTTCTCTACCTCAGCTAAAAAACCTAAATTACCCAAATTAACTCCGAGCATTGGTAAGTCATATTTAGCCATCTGCCTAGCAGTATATAGGATTGTTCCGTCACCACCTAATATAATCGCACAATCCGCATGGTCATATAGCTCATGTTTTTTTTAGTCCATAGGCTTCTTTATTCAGATGACTTGCCACCTCTTCAGGTAGATACACCTGACAGTGATGTCGTTCTAACCAATCAACAATTAACTTTGTTGTAACTAATTGCTCATCTTTCGATAAATTAGGTAGGATTACAAATCGTTTCATCATATTATCCTCTATCGCTAAGCTTTCGTTTAAGCTAAAGCAACACTATACTTTTTATTTTATAGTTTTTCATGGGCTTTATCAACAACTGTTTTAATCATAGCATTAATTCTATCTTCTGCCAATAATTCTTGTTCTACTTTTGTCATATAGAGTAGATACTCTATGTTACCTTCTGGTCCTTTAATAGGTGAAAAAACTTAAGCCCTTTATATAGAATGATATAGATTGAACGTAGTGCATAATCCTTTGAATGACTTCTTCGTGAACGGCTCTATCTCTAACAACACCTTTTTTACCTACTTTTTCTCGACCAGCCTCAAATTGTGGTTTAATTAGACATACGATTTCAGCATCCACATTCATCAACTTACTAACAGGTTCTAATACTTTCCGCAATGAAATAAAAGATACATCAATGGAGACAAAGTCCACAAGATCATCTATTTTATCTGGTGTTACATAGCGGATATTGGTTTTTTTCCATGCACACTACCCGTTCATCTTGACGTAGTTTCCAAGCAAATTGCCCATAACCTACATCAATGGCATAGACTTTGACTGCACCCTTCTGAAGCATACAGTCTGTAAATCCTCCTGTGGAGGCCCCTACATCCATACCAACCTTACTTTCAAGGGTTAAGTTAAACTCTTTCATGGCTTTATCTAACTTTAGACCACCACGACTTACATATGGATTAGGATTGGATTTAACGATAATTTCTTTTTCTATATTAAGCTTAGTACCTGGTTTATCTTCTCTTTCACCATCAACAAAAAACATTACCTGACATAATAATTGCCTTTGCTTTTTCTCTAGAAGGCGCTAATCCTCTATCGACAAGCAACACATCTAGTCTTTCTTTACTAGGCATACTGTATCTTTCCTTCCATCATGACTATTTCTAGGCATTCTTCTGTTGTTTTAACCCACTAACATATGGAATGATCTGTTCATAGAGACCATTTTCATCAAGTCGACATAGTTCCAGTTGCTCTTTTCTTGTACCATGTTCTATAAAAGTATCCTTTATGCCCAGATTAATAACTCTCGTATCTAATTGCATATCGGATACATGCTGTAAGAAAGAGCTACCATATCCACCTGTCAACACATTCTCTTCTATAATAATAATGATGCTATGTGACTTAGCCACATCCTCAATCATCTGCGTATCCATAGGTTTAATAAACCTTGCATTAATCACGGAACAATGTATATGCTCCTTATCTAATCGCTCTGCTACTTTCACAGCTGTTTCCGTCATAGTTCCTACGCTGATAATAGCTGCACTTTCACCTTTTCTAATCCATTCACATTTACCACATTCAATGGGTTCTTGTTTATGCTCTAACATACTTGAAGCATTACCTTTAGGATACCTAATAGCAATAGGTCCATTAAATGCTACAGCAAATTCCAACATGTGTTCTAATTCTAGTCCATTTTTTGGTGCTAATATGGTCATATTGGGTATGTGGTTCAAGAACGATGTATCAAATACACCTTGATGGGTTTCTCCATCCTCACCAACTAATCCTGCTCGGTCTATAGCAAAAACAACCGGCAACTTCTGCATACATACATCATGAATAATCTGATCGTATGCTCTCTGTAAGAAGGATGAATAGAGTGCCACTACTGGTCTTATACCATTAGAAGCAAGTCCTGCTGCAAACGTAACGGCATGTTGCTCTGCTATACCCACATCAAAGAAACGATTGGGATACTTTTCAGCAAATCCACTAAGACCTGTGCCTTCTGGCATGGCTGCAGATATAGCCACTAAGCGATCATTGGTTTTTGCCATGCTAACAAGCTTGTCTCCAAACACCTGTGAATAGTTTCCAAGACACGGTTTCTTTTTGCATTTTCCATTTTCAATATGGAAAGGTTTCATACTATGAAACTTAGTAGGATTCTGTTCCGCTGGCTTAAACCCTTTACCTTTCGTGGTATTAATATGAATTAATACCGGTTCATTCATACGTTTCGCTTGATTTAACGTGCGAATAAGAGCTGATACATTATGCCCATCTATTGGTCCTAAATAGGTAAATCCTAATTCCTCAAACAACATACCAGGAATGAAGAGTTGTTTAATACTGGATTTTACGTCTCGGATGACTTTTACCACGTCTTTACCTATTTTGGGTATTTTTTTTATAAGTGTTTTCTCCACTTCTTCTTTCATTTCTTTGTAGACACTACCTGTCCTAATGGAGTCCAGATAGGAAGATATTCCGCCGACATTCTTTGATATGGACATTTGATTATCGTTTAGAATGACAATAAAATTAGAATGTAACCGACTTGCATTATTCATAGCTTCAAAAGCCATACCACCGGTCATAGATCCATCCCCAATGATAGGCACTACATAATTATTCTCGTTGAGTATTTCTCTAGCCTTGGCGAATCCAAGGGCAGCAGAAAGAGACGTGGTACTATGCCCCGTTTCAAATACGTCATGTTTACTTTCTGATCTTTTTGGAAAACCACTAAGTCCTTTATATTTTCTTATGGTTTTAATATCTTCTTTTCTTCCTGTCAATATTTTATGAATATATGTTTGATGTCCCACATCCCAGATTAACTTATCATAAGGTGATTGGAAACAATAATGAAGGGCTAACGTTAATTCAACAACACCTAGATTAGAACTTAAGTGCCCACCAGTATCACTGATAACACTTATTAAATATTCTCGAAGTTCCTCTGCTAATTGACTCAATTGATTCATATCCAAGTTTTTAATATCACCAGGACTATGAATACCTTCTAATAATTTACTCACTCATTTCAACACCTTTACTGATCATTTATAACTCTTTATCTTCTATGCTTGTTTCATGACGTAGTCTTCTTATTATTTTGTTTTCTTATGTAACTATAAAGAACACCTAATCGATAGACAATTAAATTAGCGTATCGAAGTGCGATTTCTTTGCCAATTGCTTTGCCACCAACTGTAATAGCCGCTATTAATCCCGTTAAAATAATGCCAACAATAGTTTCTTTCAAGCCATGTCGATAAGCAATCATTGTAACGATACCGCCTCCAGCTACACCAGAGATAATACCAGCTATGTCACCAATAACATCGTTAAAAAAAGTTAGATACTGCTCCTGCATTTCTTATGATTAAAATACTTTCTTTTGATCCTCTTACACGTCCAGCTGCCATGGAATGAAAAGGTGTCTCCTCAGCTGCCGTTACGGCAATACCCAATAAATCAAAAAAAGATGCCCATTAATATAATTAAAAAATACAATAACCGAAGCACCTAATAAACCAACCCTATTCATAAAGATAAGGGATATATATCCAAGAAATATAGCCATTATTAATGTAACAATGGTTATTGTTATAATCCATGTTTTATTAACCTTTTTTATGTGTGTAGATACTTCTAAATTTAACTTTTGCTTTATTCTTACCCAATGTAGTAACCTCTTTTTTCTTCGAGTAATTAGTAATAGTACTAAAGATAGCCCATTTAGTAAATTTTGCGGCTTATAGTCCAGCAGGTTTTCCCGAATTGATACTCTATTGTCGCCAAAAGAGCGGTTCCCCTTTAAATCAAAACCTACTATGTCACCATAAGTAGAGCTGGATCACCTTATAACCACACTGTAATCCTAAATAAGCTTCTATTGAACAGTCTAGGGGTTTTCCCCGATGATATCGTATAATCCCTAGCCTCTTTAGCGAAAATAAGTTTCAAGCAACAATATCCTCATCGCTTTTGGCCAAAAGCTTTGCTCTTAAATTGCTATCCCCTTAACTTCACGCAAGGCAGGCTACACTGACCACAGCTTTCGCCGCATGACAGGTTTACTCCCGCGCCGTAAGCAACTGTATCTCACAGTGCCCACATACGCAGGTCTCCACGACTAAAGGGTCCACGCCCACATGCCATTGTGGATCGCCCTTAAGTCTTAACTCCCAGCATCAGCCCGCAACTGGGCGTCACCAGCCAACACCAGGAACTTCATCGATATGCCCTTTTACGGATTTTTAGGCCCGTCTTCAAGATTAACAATACCAACTAGAATACTGCATCTTTAGTAATCCCATATTATATCATATTCTAAAATAAATCAAGAGTATATGATGAATTAATCTTTTACTAATATGTAATAATTCAACATATTTTCCTTGTTTTTATAAAATGCATCGTCTTTTATGCATATTATATCCATTCCTTAACAAAATTGATAAATTTAATCAAACTTTTTATTTTTTTTATTTTTATTTAAAAAATGACGATTATAATCTTAAGAAAAATAACGCTATACTAAAAATGCTAATTAATAATGAGTGCTATTACAACACCTAATGCAGCACCAACACAGACTTCTAAATATGTATGACCCAATAATTCTTTTAGTTGTCCATCGATTTTTAATCGATAGGTTCCCATGGCCTCTACAATATTATTAATGGCTTTTGCCTGTTTTCCAGCTGCCATACGAACACCTGCTGCATCATACATCACAATAAATGCAAATATCAAGAACGCACCAAAAAAAAGGATGTGCATAGCCATTTATTTCTCCTAGTGAAAAGGTTGCTGCCATAACAGAGGCTGAATGGGAGCTGGGCATACCCCCAGATCCCATGATACGATCCATATGCATCTTCTTGGTTTTGAACAAGCAAGTAAAAAACTTAATAGCTTGTGACAGACACCAAGCGATAACCGCTGCTAGAAGCACTCTATTTTCTGTAATTTTATAAAAGTTCTCCACCCGTTACACACCTCATTTTTTTTCTGTTACTCAAATACAGAATAAACGCATTAAGAAATTCTTTTTTGATCACCCTTTATTTGCTGAAGTTCTTCTGATGCTTGGTCCATTAAATTAGCTACCTCTTTTTTAGACGCTTCCAGACCTTTTAGCGTCACATAAGTAGCTTTTCCATTCTTGTGATCACTACCTACTTGTTTTCCTAACTCTTCTGTGGTGCTTGTAATATCTAAAATGTCGTCTTGAATCTGGAATGCAAGACCAATACATCTACCTATAACCCGAAAGCGTTCTACCTCTTCTACCGAAGCGCCACCTAGGTAAGCACCAGCAGTTAATGAAGCCTCAATAATAGCCGACGTCTTATGGAGGTGAATGTATTCAATAATATCCAAATCAATATTGCTTTTATCAAGCATATCAACCACTTGTCCACCAATCATCCCCTGTGTACCAGCTGCTGTACCAATCTCTTTCATGGCTAATAACGCCTTAGCTACAAGAGAAGTGGCTCCATTCATACTTGCCTTTATCATGATTTCATATGCATGATTTAGAAGAGCATCTCCAGCTAATATGGCTATATCTTCACCAAATTTCTTATGACATGTTAAGATACCTCTTCGATAATCATCATCATCCATAGCTGGCAAATCGTCATGTATAAGAGAATAGGTATGAATCATTTCCATAGCAGCCATAAAGGCTTCTACTTCCTTAATATTCTGTCCTCCACTTATTCCATAAGCTGTAAGCATAAGAATAGGCCTTACTCTTTTGCCTCCAGCCATTAAACTATAAGCCATTGCTTCATATATAATCTGATCATATTTGCACGCACTGGATGCCATATAGTTTATTAAGATATCATCAACTATCTGACGCTTTTCAAGTAGTTCTTGACTAAAATCCACAGTTTTCAATTCCTTCCTAAACTTATCAAGGTGTTTTTCTTCATGTTAATTACTTATTCCATTTCTGTATCATTTCTAATAACTTCTATTTCTTTTTCTATTTTATCAATATGGTTATGGCACGTTTTTAACGCCTTCATTCCTTCTTTGTATAACTTGAAACTATCCTCAAGAGATGCTTCTCCTGATTCTAATTGTTCCACTATGATTTCCAAATGGTTCAAATTATCCTGAAAAGTTGTTTTTTCACTCATAGTAAGTCCCACTTCCTTTTTTAATACTTGTAATATCGGCACTAATTCTACCATCCCGTAACTGGATATACAACCGCTCGCCTTCTTCTACATCACTTATACCTTTAACAATTCCAGCTTCTGTTTCCACATAAGCAAAACCTTTTTTCTAAATTTGCAATAGGTGATAGCACTTGTAATTTTTTCCTGAATAAGATTCAAATGATTTTTTAGTTAGGGTCAACCCATTTTCCAAAGATCGATTGAGTCGGTCTTCTAAACCATGCAAATACTGGCGTTCCTTTTCAATTCTAAGACTTGGACTATTAAAATCTAGTTTTATGCGATTAAGTTCCAAGGTTCTTCTATAGAATTCCATTTTCTGGTCAAAATGTTGACTTAGCTTGTCCCTATATTTACTTAATAGCGCTTCGAGTTCCTCAAGAACTGGAATCGCTAACTCAGCTCCTGCAGAAGGTGTTGGTGCTCTAAGGTCCGAGATAAAATCGGATATTGTAAAATCAGTTTCATGACCAACCGCTGAAATAATAGGTGTATCAGCTTCATATATAGCCTTAGCAACTACTTTTTTCATTAAACGCCCATAGATCCTCGATAGATCCTCCGCCACGTCCCACAATAATAACATCTACTTCATCCATGGCATCTAAGTATTTAATCCCTTGTACAATATTAGGCGCTGCTCCATCCCCTTGTACAAGTGATGGGTATAATACAAGTCCTATATATGGATTACGGCGTTTAGCTACATTCATAATATCCCTAATAGCAGCGCCAGTATCCGATGTAATGATACCAACTTTTCTTGGATATTTCGGTATCGCTTTCTTTATAGAAGCGTCAAAATACCCCTTTTTTTCTAATTCACCCTTAAGTGCTTCAAAGCGTTGGTACAGATCACCTATGCCATCTGGCTTTATCTGTTGTACATAAACTTGATAGGTTCCTGCTCGTTCATAGACTGAAACATATCCTCTTGCTGTAATCCTGATACCATCTCTCAAATCACATTCTACATAATCACGGTAATTCTTAAAAAACAACACAAGATATAGCACTGTTCATATCTTTTAATGTAAAATAGATATGCCCTGAACGATGTATTTTACAATTGGATACTTCACCTTTAATCCACAAGTCATTGATAACAAAATCGTTAGCAAATAGCTTCTTAATATAAGCATTGACTTGTGAAACAGAAAAAATACTTTTTGGCATGGAAATCACTCCCTTTTAATTAACAACTTTTGCTAATATGCCGTTTACAAAGGAAGCTGAATGATCGCCACCATATTTTTTGGCAATTTCTACGGCTTCATTAATCGCAACATTGGTTGGAATATCTTCATCATAATTGATTTCATATACAGCTAAACGTAAGATACTGATATCCACCTTAGCCATTCTACTAATGGACCATTTCGTTGCATTATCACTAATGGATTGGTCGATCTCTGCTAACTTGCTGGAGATTTTGATACCTTTGTTACGAATATAGGTCTTAGAATCTTCATTAGCCTCTAAATGACTAAGATAAACATCCATTCTCTCTTCGAATTCTTCGTTATTAAATTCCATTGAAAAGATCACCTTAAAAATATGCTCTCTCATGGTTCTTCTGTTCATGGTGTACCTCCTGGTATTCTATATATTGATTAATTGAAATTATTCGTTACATTCTAATACCCTTAAATAGTAATTATTTAAGGGTATCTTTATTATACTATATTTAACCTAATGTACAAGTGAATCTTTTAATTAATTACCTATTTCTCAACATTCACGCCTGCAACACGGATATTGATTTCATCCACTTCTAATCCGGTCATGGTTTCTACAGCATTTTTAACTTTATCTTGTACACTTACTGTTACATCAGGAATGCTACTTCCAAACTCAACAATGATGGCAAGATCTAGGGAAACATCCTTATCACCAACTTCAACATTAACACCTTTTGCAAGGTTTTTCTTTCCTAGCATTTCTACAAGATCACCTGTAAAGTTACCTACCATTCCTGCCACCCCTTCAACCTCAGTAGCAGCTAATCCAGCAATTATAGCTATAACTTCATCTGCAATATGCACTTCACCAACTTTATCTTTTTCATGAATTTTATAAGTTTGACGATCCATTACAATGCCTCCTGTCTATTTATTATACTGCTATATATATATTCTATACAAAATATCCAGTTAAATCCCAATAAGTAAGATTTAGCTTATCTATATATATTGAACAACACATTAAATATTTATTTTGGGTTCAATATAATTACTTAATATTATTAAATTTAACCTACATAACTTCATTATAACAAATCTCAACGTTTTTGCAAATTATTTTTGAAGTTCCTTCCATAAATAAATACGAGCTACCTCTAATGGAGATAGCTCGTATAATCTACTTAGCTTTATTAACATCTAACAAAGTGATAACAATATTCTCTGCATCCACACCGGTATGCCTTCTTACAATATCCTCAACTTGAGCCATTTCAGCTTGGGTTAATTCTTTTGCATTAATGACCACATCAACTTTACCATCAAGCATCCTCACAAAAACATCCTTAAATCCTTTTGCTTCAAGTAGCGATTCTGCTGTTGCTTCTTTCTCGATACGGTCTTGTAAATCAATCATTTCTTTAACTGCTTCAACCTTCTGGTCCTCTTTAAGATTTTTTTTATTATCAATTAATGCCAGATAACCTTCTTTTAACATGGCATAACCTTGTTCTCGGCCAATCTTAGCTTGTAAGAAATGACCCGTTTCAACGCTATTCTTGCTCGTAAAAACAGCTTCTCCAACAGCACCTTCTGTTTCGTTACTGGATGTTTCCTCTGTCTTATCATTAGTCTGGTCCGTTTCAGTTGCTGCTTCTGATACTGTCTTATCACCTTCTGCTGCTGGTGCCTTATCACCTGGAGCTGTGGTTTCTGCATTTTCTTTATCCATATTCGCATCATCTACTTTTTTCACCATTGGGTACAAGTGCAGTTGGTGTTGTTTCCCCATCATCACTTGTTTTTTCCTGTTGATTAATGGCCTCTCTTGTGCCATCTACACCTGTATCTGCAAAGTTAAGATAACCTGCTATTGCAATCAATATAACTAAAGCAGTAATAATAATTTGATTCTTTTTGAATGTTTGCATTCTTATTCCCCCTTATTCTGAACCATTTTCATTACTTCAATTTTATGCGCAGGAACGTCTAATAATACCTTAGCCGCCTTCATTAAGTTCTGCTTAACAACTATATCATCACCGCCTTCAGCAATTATGACAACGCCACTTATTTCTGGTTCCAGTTCTTTCACTATGATGGGTTTTGTGGAACCATCTGCGTTGTTAATTAACACGGTAGCTTCTTTTGAATCTGATTCCACGCTTTGTCTTGTTCCACCTTCACTGTCCACTTCCTCTGTCTGAGATTGTGATATAGGAATGTCTTTATTAATGACGATCTCTCCACTTGTCTTTAGCATAATAACTACTTCAACCTCTCCAACACCCTCGATCTTAGCAAATTCACGTTCAAACCTTTTTTTCAAGCTTCTCTTCGTAAGTTTGAGGGTTACTGTTTTTTATATGTATTGGGTGCAATAATGGGCTCTACCTTAGGCGTGTTAGGAGGAGCTATAAATGACTTAGACAATATGAGCAACAATAGCCCAACCAAAAACACAATAAGGAGAAGGTTGAATATTCTTTTATCCTTACTTGTCATGTTACCTTTTGTAAAAAAAATCAAATTTCATTTTTTTTGTCCTCCCGTATATTTCATTTTTCCCCTAGCGTGTTGTTCACTATTTTCTTTCATTTAGGGAACGTTGAAATATAACTTCATATAATCTATTTGCAAAAGTCCCTAAAACACAGGATATTTTACAAACAGAACATGAACGAATATTTAAGCCGTTCCTCAGTGTTTATTCTCAAGTATAAAATTTGTTAACATGTCTCTATAGTTATATGTATATTATCCGAGGACAAATTATAGAAGTTTTTTCATTATTTTTTTTTATTTTTTTTTTCTATTAGAATATCCTCAGCTGATTTTATAGTCACTTCTGAACGCTTCTCTCCAATAGATACCTTATCTACTTTCACAATATCTATGCTACTTGATTTATTTTCTTTTGGCTTATCTTGCTCCACTGTTAGATACACCTTTTTAATCATGCCATACTCTTCACTATTCACATCTTCTTCAACATAAACGCGTGTTTTTTTTGACATGAATATCATCACCCTGAAGCAAAGACTCTATATGGTTTGTTATTTTATCCTTATATATATTCAAGGTCATGTCTTCACGCATCTTTGCATAGTCACCGTAATCAATGCCTTCTCCCATGGAACTAATTTCAAACTGTTTTTTTTATAATTTCATAATTCATTTGTGGCAGTAAACCTTTAAATTTGATAATTGGACCTATCATGATAAGCATCAAAACAATACCTGAAAACAAACGAATATACTTTTTTTTCATGTTACCGTCTGGCATAAGGAACTCTAATATTTTTTTTGTTAGTAATAAGAAAATGACAATACTCTTAACAACACTATATATGACTTCCATCTCTTCATCCCCATTAAGATTCTTATAATTATTAACCAATGACTTTCCATCAATGCGTTACCGCATATATGCCGCAACATTTGTTGCACTTAAAGTAATGGTTATGGCTATGATAAATAAAAAGGCTGTAATCACCACAATCCCCAAGAGTATAAAACACACATCACCTACACTTGATAAGCAGGTAACTAACCGTTTATCCGATATGGGTTGAATGATAGCAGCAGCAAATTTATATAATAAAGTTACAATTAGTATTTTAATAATGGGTATGAGACATATAACGATAATGACAATAAGAGCTACCAAACCAATCCCATTTTTAATAAGTACCGCACACCCAAGTACTGTATCTGCTACACCACTAAGTGTAGCCCCAACAAAAGGTATGGCTGACACAGCAACCTTTACAGATTTATTGGCTATACCATCGATAACCGGTGTTGTAAAACTCTGCATGGTTAATGCCCCAACAAATACAATCATTAACACTTTGATGCTAAGGCTAACAATGGTTTTGAATAAATCTACCATCTTAGATAGAATACTCTCTTCTGTAATACTGTTAATGATCTCTAATACAATAATAATATACACAAAAGGAATAACATATCTAATAATGATGTTATCCACAATACTAATAATGACAAGCATAATTTGGCTATACAGTAAAGACGATGTATAATTGCCTGATAGTGTGGCTGCTGCAAATAAACTAGGCATTAAGGTACGAATAAAATTCTGTAGGTTATTTAGAACATCAACTGTAACTTGACTTAGTATTTGGTAGGACTTCATGATAATGGTTGACATTAATAAAAAACACAACAAAATAGCCTACATCGCCAACATACTGTTGTTTGAAAGCATTGGTAAAATTCGTGAAAATTGCTGCTACTAAAGCGATAGCTATGAGTTGTATAATCAGATGAAAATTCACCTTTACCTCATTAAAAATGCTCTTGAAAAAGATTTCTAGGAGTTCATTAGCATCCATAGCTAACTCACCCTTAATAATCTTGTGTAGTGTATCTCGAAAATCAATTTTCACCTGGCTCTCTCTTAAGAGTTCATCCATCGTCTGCTGTATATCATCATATGCAATTACATTTTCTTGTTGGGTTATAACTTGGTCCATCTCGGAAGAGGCATATATATGCGTTGTAAATATGTAACCTATCATCACTATTCCTAATAACCATTTTATCTTTTTCATCCTTATGTCCCCTCTGTTTAACCTTTTAGAATATTAATATATCTGTTATCAGATTAACGATAGACAGAATAACGGGCATGGATATAATTAAGATCATAATCTTGCCTACCATTTCGATTTTACTTGCAATAGCTTGCTGACCAGCATCTTTACATAATTGAGCTCCAAACTCTGTAATGAAGCCGATTCCAATAATCTGCAATAAAATCTTAAGGTATATATCACTTACATTTATTAGATTGGTAAGCGTAGATAACAAGTCCATAATAACGCCAAGCTTATCCATTATAATAAAAAAAGATCACAATACTAGCTGCAATACCAATGTATAAACCGAATTCTGCATTATTTTTTTTTAGTATAACAATCAATATGGTTGATACGATTCCAATAATAACAACTTGTACAACCTCCATACAAACATTCCCTTCATCTTATAACTGGAATAATGTCTGAATTGTATTGAATAATTTATTAATGTACTCTACGATCCAGTAGAGAACAACGACTAAACCTGCCAAGGTTGTTAACATGGCTTGTTCATCTTTTCCAGCTTTTTTGTAATAATTGATTTAATACAGCAACAACAATACCTACTGCTGCGATTTTAAAAAAAACTATGGATATGTCCATGTAGCTCCTCCTCTCAAACACAGGTATTTCAATACTCTTTTCTTATGTACTCTATATCATAACAACAATAATAAAAATACCTGAAAGCACACCTAAGCTGCGATATAGTTTATTATATTTTGTGTCATTTTCTATAGCTGTTTTTATCTCTTCATCTAACTGATCCATTAATAGGTGTATATTGTTGTTTTGCATTTCCTTGTCCAAGTAACCGATATTTTCACTAAAGAGCATAAGATTTTTAATATCCAGCTCGTTTAAATATGTTTTCTCAAGAACTTCTATCGCATGTTTTTTCCATACCTCCGTTAGCGTCTTACCTTGGTTAAGGTTTAGTTCGTCAGCAATTGATTTAAAAAAAATTGGCTATCTCATGGTCAAAACGCTCACTGACATTCTCTAAAGCTTCAGGCATTGGCGATAAAGCATAATTAATTTCACCTCTTAATAGAATAAGAGCTTTTTTTTAATACCCTTAGATCATCAATTCTTCTCTGAAAGCCTTTACTATAGTAAAACCCTAAAAAAGATGATGATAACAATATTAATGAAGACCCTAAAATTTTAGCGAACATGATACAAGACCTCCTTTAACGCTTATCTGACTTAGGTTCTGCAACCATACCAATTAATTTACATTGTTTATCGTAGACTTTCTTAATATCACCGATACCGTTTTTATTCTCTAATACAATGAAACGTTCAATAACCCCTTTGTGTATTAATTTATTTAATATAGGTTTCTCTTTAACTTCTTGTATATTAGCACCATGTACGGTACAAATAATTTTACTGCCTGCATTCATGACAAAATCAATAGCATCAATATCGTCGCTACTACCAATTTCATCAACAGCAATAACCCTAGGTGACATGGATCTTATGAGCATAAGCATACCTTCCGTCTTAGGACATCCATCTAATATATCTGTTCGTGTACCAATATCGTTTTGAGGTATACCTCGATAGCAGCCACCTAATTCTGATCGCTCGTCTACTACACCAACTGTGACGCCTTCGTATTCCTTGTACCCGTCTGATAACTGCCTGATGATATCTCTCAATAAGGTTGTCTTCCCACATTTAGGTGGTGATATAATCAGAGTATGTAACACTTGGTTATCTTCCATTAGGTAAGTCATAATGCTGTCTGAACATCCTTTAATTTCATGGGATATTCGTATATTAATACAGGATATATACTTGATGGTTTTTTATTTGATGATTTTCTACTACTACTTTTCCCGATAGCCCTACTCTATGCCCACCATCTATTGTAATGTAGCCATTACGAAGTTCATCTTCAAATGCGTACAAGGAATAATTACTAATAAACTCCAACGTTTCTTTTATATCTTTATCTGTGACTACATATTTATTCTTTTTCTTAGAGACAAGTCGTTCTTCAGACACATAATACTCCTTGCTGTACATATAGATAATAAGTGGCTTCCCCACTCTTAATCTTATTTCTTGCAAACCCTCTAAGTCTCTTTTTTTCAAATTATTAAACCACCCTCTTAAAGGGGTTGGTAAGATTTTTTCAATGGTTTCTCTCTTCATCACTTGTCCACCTTTCTTTAAAACAATATATGATTGTCCATAACGATTTATGCAAGAAATTTTGTCTAATGCTTTGCTTAAAAAAAATCGTATTAAATATCCTAATCATATTCTTGTCCTAAGATGAATAAGCTGTACAAATAACTGATTTGCTTTGCTTGGTTTAGATGGGAGATTTAAAAAAAATGCGCAGATTATACTTATGGGTATTATTTTTTATCATCATGAGTTCAAAGGTCATTATTGCAGCTGATGACTCTATTAGTAATTGGCAGTACATTCATGCTCGTGTAGAATCAATTTTATCAGATACTGTAGATGAGGAAAATTACATACGTTATCAGAAAGTGATGGTGGATTTGACTGAACCTCATATGTCAGGTAAATTAGAAGTGGAAAATACGATTAATATAGCGTCCATTTATAAAATAATTGTACAACCTGGTGATGACGTTATTATTGTTGTTAACGCCATGGATAATACCCTAGAAAGTGGTCGTATATACTCTTATGGACGGGATAAATACTTAATCTACTTGTTATTACTTTTTATGGGAGCACTCATTCTTATAGGTGGTAAAAACGGTTTCTATTCCATTATTAGCCTTACCATTAGTGTATGCTTAATATTGTTTGTTTTCTTTCCCCTTATTCTTGAATCCATTAATCCTATTATCGTCGTGACTATCATTAGCATTATTGCAACACTTGTGACCTTAACTTTTATAGGTGGATACAATAAAAAAACCTATGCTGCCATTATTGGGACCATAGGTGGTGTTATGACTGCTGGTGTATTAACTTTTTTTTGGTTTGGAGCACTAACCCACATTCAAGGAATCGGCGATGACGATATTGAACTCTTATCCTACTTCCCTAAAGGATGTGAATTGAATTTTAGAGATTTGTTATATGCGGCTATTATAATAGGAGCGTTAGGCGCAATTATGGATGTGAGTATGTCAATTGCCTCATCCATGGATGAATTACAAAAGAACTACCCTCGCATCTCAAAGAGCCAGTTACTCAGAGCAGGTATGCACATAGGAAAAGATATTATGGGCACCATGTCCAATACATTGATTCTTGCTTATGCTGGAAATTCCATTAGTATGATTCTTGTTTTCTTTTTTTATATGATCGATCTTTTGTACAATTTATTAATTCCGATCAAGTAGCTGGTGAAATATTGCGGGCACTCTGTGGAAGTATTGGATTAGTTCTCAGTATTCCTGTTACAGCCATAGCTTTCATATCACTTAATAAAAAAGATACACAATCAAATTGTATGCCACTATTAGCTTTTACTTCTTTATAGCATGCCTCCCAGGTGACAGCTACCTTATAAGACCTTCTTGATGTCATAGCATCAATAGCATCACTGATGGCTAGAATACGTGATTCAAAAGGTATATCTTCACCTTTAAGAGCATGAGGGTAACCCCTTCCATCCCATCGCTCATGATGATATAGTACTATATCTGCTATATTTTTTTTCAATACTTTTGATTTTATCAATATGTCATAACCCATTTGACTATGGGTTTTAATCATCTCGTACTCATGGGGTAATAATTTTCCTGGTTTACGTAAAATGTAATCAGGAATCCCAATCTTGCCGATATCATGTAAATGTCCTGCAATATGTAGTTTCTCTAACTTCGCACCCTTTAAACCGCATTGTTTCCCTATATCATATGCCATATGAGCTACTCTCTCAGAATGTCCCTTTGTATAAGCATCCTTTGCTTCTAGAGCGCCTATTAAGCATTCTATAATATCATGGTAATGATACCATTTCTCTTGTCTTAACTGTTTTAATCCCATCAATTGCTTAATCATATAGTTCCTTCTTTCTAGATTAAAAGACATGTTTTATAAATGTACATTTATGATTATGTCATGATAATGACATGCATTATCATTTAAAGTATAATTCATCAACCATATTATGTCAATATTTACCACTTATACTTCTGTTTTCATCCAAAAAAAGGTTTTCATTGCATTTTACTCAAGAAAATTAAGTATGAAAGTATAGTTTCATTAACGCATATGGAAATGTTTCTTTATACTTAAAACTAGAACTTTATAAGATTAAAAAAAAGCCATATAAATGGCTTTTTCAGACTATCAACAATAAACTCGATGATCGTTTTTTGATTATATTATACTCTAGATAGATATTCACCTGTTCTTGTATCAATTTTAATCTTGTCACCAATATTTACAAATAGAGGAACGTTCACACTAGCTCCTGTTTCAACTTCTGCTGGCTTAGTAGCACCAGTAGCTGTATCACCTTTTACACCTGGCTCAGTATGAATAATATCTAATTCAGCAAATAATGGTGGCTCTATACCAAATACTGCTTCTTCATGACTAAGTATTTTAACCATATCATTTTCTTTTACAAATTTTAACGTATCACCAATCTGATCTTTGTTAATTGCTATCTGGTCGTATGTTTCAACATCCATGAAGTGATATAGTTCTCCGTCATTATATAAATATTGCATATCCTTTCTTTCGATATGCGCTTTTGGCATTTTTTTTCACTTGGTCTAAATGTTTTCTCAATAACTGAACCTGTTTTTTTTAAGTTTTTTTTAATCTTTGTTCTAACAAAGGCTGCGCCTTTACCTGGCTTAACATGTTGGAACTCAAGAATCACATATATTTGATTTTCATATTTAATCGTTAAACCGTTTCTAAAATCTCCAGCTGATACCATATCTATTTCCTCCCTAACTTTTATCTTCTATAGTGTAAACTAATAATGGTATAATT
>JDSF01000358.1_pt1 | contig 19877 bp, 17 predicted proteins | sample 199441 | NCBI WGS metagenome assembly JDSF01 (sample SAMN02592751, study PRJNA231836) | bioreactor metagenome | isolation source: continuous culture bioreactor denitrification-DNRA | place: Germany: Bremen
CTGCTCTGGAAGAGTTAAGAGGTTAATCTGATTTATTTAAGAACTAAAAAAAACAAGCCCTTGAATGATTTCAAGGGCTTGTTTCGTTTTTAATACGGAGAACGGGCTTTCGTAGATACTTTGGTTTCTCCCCGTTTGCGTTCAACTGGATAACGTAGCTTATCTACCAGCTCTTGAATCTCTTGAGGAGGTTCCGGGGTGAACTTTGAGACGACAATCAGCAGGGTAAAATTGATGAGCATTCCGACTGTCCCAATTCCTTCTGGGGAAATTCCAAACCACCAGTTTTCTGGATGATTTGCGCCAGGATTGATGAATTTAAAATAAATAATATAAAAGGCCGTGAAGCCAATCCCGGCAATCATTCCACTCATAGCACCATAAACATTGGTTTTTTTATTGAAAATTCCCATAATGATCGCAGGGAAAAAGATGCCGCGGCCAGTCCAAAGGCGAAGGCAACAACCTGAGCAACAAAGCCTGGTGGGAAAATACCGAGTAGTCCGGCGACAACAACGGCCCCTGCTGCTCCACAGCGAGCCCAAAGGAGTTCTCCTTTTTCTGACATGCTCGGCATCAGAACACCCTTCATCAGATCATGGGAAATTGATGAGGATATAACCAATAGCAGACCAGCGGCGGTGGACAGCGCAGCGGCCAGTCCTCCCGCGGCAACCAGGGCAATAATCCAATTTGGCAAACGGGCAATTTCAGGGTTGGCCAGAACAATGATGTCTCTATCAACATAGAGCTCGTTAGTTCCAGCCAGGGCCACGTTAGTGACTGTCGCTTGACCAAAATGACCTACATGACCTGTGTACTTGGGCTTTCCGACAAAGGCCTTGCCAGGTCCGTATTGTATAATGCCATCGTTGTTTTTATCGACCCAGGCGATAAGGCCGGTTGATTCCCAGCTTTGAAACCACTGTGGAGCATCTTTGTACTGGATGTTATGAACTGTCTTAATAAAATTCGTTCGAGCAAATGCGGCCACGGCGGGAGCAGCTGTATAGAGTAGGACAATAAATATGAGAGCCCAACCGGCAGAGGCTCTGGCGTCCCGTATTTTCGGAACGGTAAAAAAACGAATGATGACATGTGGTAGCCCTGCAGTTCCAACCATCAGAGCTACGACGATAAAGAAGATGTCGATTTTGGGCCTGACTCCGGATGTGTACTCACTGAATCCCAGGTCTTTGTGAATCCCATTGAGGACATCAAGAAGATATTTCCCCTGAGCGCTACTATCTTGCAGAATTTCAGCACCGCCTGGGCTAATCGTGCTTCCAAAGCCAAGTGCAGGGATGGGGTTTCCGGTCAGCATGATCGAAATATAAATCGCTGGAATCATATAGGCGACGATAAGGACGCAGTATTGAGCGACTTGCGTATAGGTGACCCCCTTCATTCCACCGAGAACAGCATAGAAGAAGACGATGCACATCCCGATGACAACCCCTGTATTGATCGGCACATTTAAAAAACGGGAAAAAACGACACCAACGCCGCGCATCTGACCTGCGACATAGGTAAATGAAACAAAAATTGCACAGAGCAGGGAGATAATCCGTGCGCTCTGTGAATAATAGCGATCGCCGATGAATTCCGGCACGGTATATTTGCCGTACTTACGTAAGTATGGGGCCAGTAGCATGGCCAGTAAAACGTAGCCGCCAGTCCAGCCCATCAGATACATTGATCCATCACGGCCCATAAAGGAGATCAGTCCCGCCATCGAGATGAATGATGCGGCAGACATCCAATCGGCGCCCGTAGCCATACCATTGAGAATAGGATGGATTGTACGGTCGGCGGCGTAAAATGCTCCCGTTGAAACGGCACGGGCGCGAATGGCGACAAGAATATAGATGGAAAAAGTAATACCTATGAGAATCCAGGTCCAAGTCGTAATACTCATAGTCCAGTAGCCCCCTTGACCAAGTATGGATCAGTCTTCAAATACATCATATTGTCGGTCGAGACGATTCATCAGCCTGACATAGACAATGATCAGTAGGCAAAATGTGATTTCGGCACCCTGATTGGCAAACCAGAATCCGACAGGAAACCCTGCTAGCATAAATTGATCAAGTTGATCAACAAGGATAATGCCGCAAAGGTAGGAAACGAAAAACCAGATGGAAAGCAGAACGGCAATATATTTGATATTCTTTTTCCAGTATTGCTGTAGCTCTTGAGATCTATCCATGAACCTTCCTCGCGCAATCAAAGCTTTCTGGGATTCAGATAGGGATCAAACTCTATTTTAACCATGCACCATATTTTAGCAATGATGAATTGTGAAAGGGTGAGTTTTGCTACTTCTTTGCGTTGGGCAACACTCCTTTTGTTCTTCAAAAGGAGTGTTGCCTGCGCTCGGATTCATCGTTGCAAGTTATGCGAGTGTAAAGCTGTTTGTCTTTAGGGGATCTAGCTGACCATCTTCGAAAAGTGTCGTTTGGTTGAGTCTTGCAGTTTGCTGGCAACACGGTATGCCTCTTTGAGCAAGTCCTGCTCATTTTTTGTCAAATTGTAGGGATCAAGATAGTGTGATGGGAACTTACCTGTTTCGATCAACTCTATCTCATTGCGCAAGCGCAGGAAGGTGAAGGCTTCGAAGGCCGCTTTGATATGTTCAGCAGTTTCCTGGTTGAAGATATTAAGTTTTACCAGTTGGTCTATCCGCTCAGTTGTCGTGGTTGCATCGATTTGCTGTTCCAGCAGGAACATTCGGACGCAGTCGACAATAAATATGCTTCCAGCCTGCTTTAGCGACAGAGTCCCTTTATGTTCTTTCTCTTTGCTGAGAGAAAAGCGCCCAATCAGGCTGAGCGGTACTCTATGTTTGAAGTCGAGTTCCATCATGTGGTAGAGGAAGATGGGGTGTGCTTTGATCTGGGCGTGCACGATGTCACGTAGGTCCTGACAGAGTGAAGCTTTTCCTGAAATCGGCATAAAATCGAAAAAGATGGATGAATAGCGTACTTTCTGTGGCTCCGGGACTCGGATCCAGTCTGAAATCCGCAGAGCCCATTCATCAAGACGACCTCGCCAGAGGGGATTGTTAACCATGACGTTGCCTTGGCAGCGCGGATAACCAATGCGCGCCAGGGCTGCAACGATTTTATCTGCCAGGGGAATGAAAAAGGCGTCGACTTCAGCCATCTTTTTATCTGGGAAGTTTTCGTAAATAAAGCCATTATCCTGGTCAGGACCAAGCAACATTTCCTTGCGACCACCACTGCCCATGATGATGAAGCAAAATTCGATATCAGGAGGCGTTTTCCCTTGTCGCTTCATATCGTCCATAACCAGTTCATAGCAACGACGGATAATCCGGTGATGGATGTAGGAGATGATCTCCATCGTTTCGACATGGGAGCGCGTTTCATTCATCAGAGCACGTGCGACTTTGACGATTTCTTCTCTGGTGGCAATGAGATCTTCAATGGTTCGCGCTTTATCAACGCTACCAACCAGAAGCATCGACTTCTGGCTGCGGTATTTCATGACATCCTGGAGGGTGACGATGCCGACGATCTCTTCGCGATCCAGAATTGGCAGATGTTTGATTTTGTGCCCCATCATGAAGGCTGTGGCTTCGTACATGAAGGTATCGGGAGTCATGGTGTAGGGAGATTTGGTCATGACATCGCGTGCCAAAGTGGTTTGGCAGTCCGCCCCTTCACGCGCTAAGACTTTTGTGACCAAGTCTCTTTCGGTGACAATCCCGATAAGGCTTTTCTCTTTGTCGCAGACCATCATGGCGCCAGTCCCTCGCTGGGCCATGCGTAACGCGATATCTCGAACAGGATCCTCAGGTGTGCAAATTTCAGTTGGTGCCGACATGATTTCGGAAAGCCTTTTCTTGAATGGGTAGGCTTCCATTTGGGTGAGGGCATTCTGGGCATGATCACTGATCATGTCCGAATATAAATTCCGCACGCGTGAGTATATTGCTCGATTAAAATATTCAGTAATATGAGGGTATTTTGAAGCCGCTTTGAGGAGTAAATCCTGTGGGATAAGGAAGCATTCTGTTTCGTTAGCCGTTCGTGCCCCGGCAGTGTATCCCTCATTGGTGAAAACTGGGGTTCCACCAAGAAATGAACCTTCCTTGCGGTAGTCGACGATCATTTCAACACCACCCGGCGTCAATACGACTATTTCAATCAGGCCGGATTTGACAACATAAAGAAAGCCACTCGGGGCATCATGCTGATTAAAAATATGGACATGGGCAGGGAATTTTCTGATTTTAGCTGCGTGATCAAACTCTTCGAAGATTTCCTCAGGCAGTTCGTTGAAAGGTGCCGTTTCACGGAGCGTGCTGATGAGGCCCATAGATATCCCTGTATGTTAATAGTTAAATGTCGGACGGGGACCGAAAAAAGGCTTCCGCGTGGAAGCCATTTAACGTTTTATGAGAATATCATATGTCGCTTGTCAGGGAAAGGTCTCAACCGTTGTCGCCTATGTCTCCGCATACTTAACTTGTCGCGACCTTCTTTCTTTTACCAAATGTGATTGGGTGGGCTTGGAATCGGACAATGAAGTCCGCAATGATTTTTCCCCAGATGGTAAGTCCGGCAACTGCACTCCATGAATCATAGCTTTGGAATGGGCCGATTTCGATACCTGTGAAAATCCAGAAAGGAACACCAACAATAATCCAGACGGCAATACTGCCACAAATTAGATTGATTGAACCTGTCGCTGGAGCCCATTTCTTTGGTGATGCCGGGGGATTGCCACGTTTTGTCGCAACCTCAGAGTAGTTCTTCTGGATAAAAATGCGCCCAGCTCTTCTTAGCCAGAAAAAGGCCATTGGGAAGAGAGCTAAAAAAAGAAGCCAAGTTAAAATGACGCCGATATCTATTGCCATGAAAGAACTCCTCAACGATTATGAGTTGGCGAGCACTGTGCTCTGTTGGTCTCTGCAGCTAATATTACTGTTGAACCTTGTAACGGCCCCGCCAGCCTCGGCTGGCGGGGTGTCTGACCAGATCTATCTCTGTTTTACATTGACTAGGGGCGATTAGTGATGGCCACCTGTAACTTCCCCGGACCTCTCGGGATACGGACATCTTCAACCATCTTGGCAATATGCTCTGGTACTGGAGGAGTCATGTTCTTCACAGCAAAGGCAACTGCGAAGTTAACGACTGCACCTATTGCACCGAATGCGTTCGGCTCGATACCGAGGAAGAAGTTCGGATCGCCACCGAAGACAGCTAGGAACGATGTTCCTTTAATGAAGAACAGTCCTTTGTGAGCGAAAACATAAATCATGGTTACGCCGAGACCAGAAAGCATACCGGCGATGGCCCCTTGCTTGTTCATGGTCTTGCTGAAAATACCCATCATAAGAGCAGGGAAGATTGAGCTAGCCGCAAGGCCGAAAGCAATAGCGACAGTCCCGGCAGCAAAGTCAGGAGGGTTCAGGCCGAGGTAACCGGCAACAACGATGGAACACGCCATTGCGATTTTGCCAGCCATCAGTTCACCCTTCTCAGACATATCAGGCATCCACATGCCTTTCAGTAGATCGTGTGATATTGCCGAAGAGATGGCCAGAAGCAGACCGGCCGCAGTTGACAGCGCAGCAGCTAAGCCACCAGCAGCAACAAGAGCAATAACCCAGTTTGGAAGCAGTGCGATTTCCGGATTAGCGAGAACCATGATATCGCGGTTAACGCTTAATTCATTCCCTTGCCAGCCAGCAGCAACTGCGCCTGCAGGTGGAGTTTTATCATTGTAGTACTGAATCCGGCCATCATTGTTCTTATCTTGAAACTTGAGCAGCCCAGTAACTTCCCAACGTTTCATCCAGTCTGGACGCTCATCATACTTGATGCTGCTTTCTGGTGCGAACAGATCACCACCAGATTTAACGGCAGTATTAACTGTTGCATGCAGGTTCAGGCGAGCCATTGCAGCCACGCCAGGGGCGGTGGTGTACAGGATCGCGATGAAGACCAGTGCCCAGCCAGCAGAAGAACGGGCGTCTTTAACTGTAGGAACGGTGAAGAAACGCATGATGACGTGCGGCAAGCCAGCAGTACCGATCATCAGGGACAACGTGTAAACGAACATGTTCAATGTGCTGATACGTGTCATTGTGGTGTACTTACCAAACCCGAGGTCGGTAACAACCTGATCAAGTTTGCCAAGCAGAGTCATGTCTGTGCCAGCAAAATTACCGCCCAGTCCAAGTTGTGGTAGTGGGTTGCCGGTCAGCTGCATCGAGATAAAGATTGCAGGGACGGTGTAGGCTAGAATCAGAACACAGTACTGTGCAACCTGCGTATAGGTGATTCCTTTCATGCCGCCGAAAACAGCGTACATAAAGACAATACCCATACCAATGTAAATACCCATGGAGTTGGAAACGCCAAGGAAGCGGGAGAAGGCAACACCAACACCTGTCATCTGGCCAATGATGTAGGTCAGGGATGCTGCGAGCAGGCAGATAACAGCAACTGTGCTGGCACCTTTTGAGTAGTAGCGATCACCGACGAACTGTGGCACGGTAAACTTGCCAAACTTCCGCAGGTAAGGTGCCAGTAGCATCGCCAGAAGGACGTAACCACCGGTCCAACCCATCAGGAACAGGCCGCCGCCGTAACCCATGTTGGCGATCAGGCCGGCCATAGAAATAAAGGAGGCTGCCGACATCCAGTCAGCGCCTGTCGCCATACCATTTAAAACAGGGTGGACAGAGCCACCAGCTGCATAAAATTCACTTGTGCTTCCCGCGCGGGCCCAGATCGCAATGCCAATATATAAGGCAAAGGTGATGCCGACGACGAGGTATGTCATAGCTTGAAGTCCCATAATCGTAGCTCCTCCTTAGTCTTCGTGAACGTCAAATTTTTCGTCGATTTTCCCCATCAGCTTAGCGTAGATGAAGATCAGCGCGACGAAAACATACATTGAGCCCTGCTGGGCAAACCAGAATCCAAGTGGGTACCCACCCAGTTGAATACTGTTGAGCGGCTGGGCTAAAAGGATTCCCAGACCGTAAGAAACGATAAACCAGACTATGAGGATGTTTCTGATTAATCCGATGGTTGTTTTCCAATAAGCTTGACCTTGGTCGTCCATAAAAAGACCTCCTCTAAAAAGTTTTCGAATCATTAAACTCACTTGAAACTTCGGGCTAGAACTCAGCCCATTAACCCCGTTTCTAGCTTTTTCCTCCTTTCCTTTAATTCGTCTATTTTGTATTTCTTAATAAGTTAAGCCATGCTCTTTTGAGCGTAGGCGTTGTATCCCAATCGAGCTGAAACCATTTCTCCTGCCGCTTTCAGGGCCGGGACTATCTCCTGGTTGATCCTGTGTTCATTCATACGAAAACTTGGGGCAACGAGAGCCAGGCAGCCGACCAACTGCTTGTCACTTTCAAATAATGGAACAGCGATACATGTACTGCCTTCACCGATTCCATTGTGGTCAATGCAGTATTCACGTTTGTTGCAAAGTGCGATTTCTGTGGCGAGATGTGGCCGTTGGTCAAGGAGTTCGTGGTTGGTTTTGTCATAAGTTAGAAAAATGCGTCCTGATGCACAATTTTCGAGAGGGAAGCGCTTACTGGTGAGTGGAACAACTTTGACCTTCTGGTTGTTGTCTGCACTTTCCAGGAAAAGAACATCCGTGTCTCGTTGTACAGCCAAGTAAACCGTCTCATCGCATTGTCTAACGAGTTGAGACATGATTGGCTTTGCATGGCGCAATAACGACATTTGTGACAGCAGCTTTTGGCAGACCTCATATACGGCCATGCCTAATTGGTATTCGCCTGAGCGCTGACCGCGTTCGACAAAACCATGATTCTCAAATGTTGCCATGAGGCGAAAGAGGCTGGCTTTGGTCATGTCCAGTTTTTTGCTGAGCTGAGCTAAACTGCACTTATTTCCCTCTTCTGCCAGCGCTTCTAAGAGGAGCAGAGCATTCTCAACGGATCGGATGTTGTAGGAATCTTTTTCTCTGCTAGGCATAGTAATTCTCACCTCATGATCAATTTTAAACCAGCTATTCATTTCAGCAACTTCTAATGTCATGATTCTCTATTGATGCTGGGACAATAATACGCTGTTATAAAGTTGTCAATAATGTTTTTTGATTATTTACCTTTGGGGGGTGTTTATGGGGGGCAGTTGGTGGTGTCTCCTGCATTCAATGTGATGTTCAAGTCGCTATAATAACAAGTGAAAAATCGATTTAATTCTTTGTGTTTGTCTAAGTAAAACACCGTTTATGGTAAAAAATATTATGTTTCATTTTTGCTGTTATTTCTATTATTTTGTGTGTTATTTTGTTGCTGACGCATGTAATAGCGGGTTTCTGTGTTATATGGTATTAAATGTAGGGTATGGTGTTTGCTGGGCTAGGATGGAATAATTTTATTTTAAAATGGTGTTTTATGATATATTTTTCATTATATGTGATAGCATTTACTGTCATAGGTTGGACGCTGCGGTGTGTGTGATAGCCCGCTGAAGGGTTGGATTGACCTGTTTGCTTGACTTGATCTTCTCTCAGTGTTAAAAAGTCCATTTTTTACAACGACTTATCTTTCCGAGTCACTATCTATATGTATTATCCTTCTGAAGAAGAATTCTGCCGCCTTTCCCAGCAGGGGAATCTGATACCGGTCTATCGTGAAATTCTTGCCGATATGGAGACGCCTGTTTCCGCTTTCCGCAAGATTGATAATGGTCGAACTGCCTTCCTGCTTGAGTCGATTGAGGGGGGTGAAAAATGGGCACGTTACTCATTTTTGGGGAGTGGTCCCTCCCGTGTTTACCGCTGTCGAGGAAATGAATTTGAAGTTCTCTATGACGGTAAGCTGGAGATGTCTGGGCAGGTTGATGATCCTCTAAGTAAACTCCGTGAACTAATGTCTGTCTATGAGCCGGTTGAGCTCGATGAGCTGCCACGCTTTTCTGGTGGAGCCGTCGGTTATCTCGGTTACGATATGGTTCGCTTTATTGAGGACCTGCCCGATTCCAATCCACGACAAATCGATGGTTGGGATGCTTGCTTTATGCTGACGGAACGCCTATTGATTTTTGACAATATGCGCCAGAAGGTGAAGCTGGTTTGTAATGTTCATCTGCTCGATGATGATGACCCTGCGGTCGCCTATCAAAATGCGCAAAAGCAGATTGACCAGATGTTAGGGTTGCTGAGGAAGCCGCTGTCTTACCACTGCGAGGAATCAGATGATAGTCCTGAGCAGAAGATGACAGCAAATTTCACCCGCGAAGGTTTTAAAGCTGCAGTTGAGCGTTGCAAGGAATATATTCGGGCTGGTGATATCTTTCAGGTGGTTATCTCTCGACGTTTTTCAGGGCCGTTGCAGAGTGATCCTTTCGATATCTATCGGGCGTTGCGAACCATTAATCCCTCACCCTATATGTTTTTCCTCCGCTTTGACGACTCTATTATTGTTGGGGCTTCACCTGAGGTATTGGTGAGAAAAGAGGGGGATCGGGTGGATGTTCGTCCTATTGCGGGGACTCTTCCACGAGGGAAAACTGTTGAAGAGGATATTGCTCTTGAACACCAGTTGCTGGCTGATCCGAAAGAACGGGCCGAGCATATTATGCTCGTCGACCTCGGTCGTAATGATGTTGGCCGAGTGGCATTGGCTGGGACTGTTGAAGTCAGCGAGCTGATGGTGGTTGAGCGCTATTCCCATGTTATGCATATTGTGTCGAATGTTCGTGGTCAGCTCCGCCCTGAGCTTGATTGTTACGATGTTTTTAAGGCTGCGTTCCCGGCTGGTACATTGTCGGGGTCGCCAAAAATCAGGGCGATGCAGATTATTGATGAGTTGGAGCCTAGCCGCAGGGAGGTCTACGGCGGTGCCGTCGGATATTTCTCATTCAGTGGCAATATGGATTTGGCAATCGCAATCCGTACGCTGCAGATTGAGAATGGACAGTTTCACCTACAGGCTGGTGCTGGTATTGTCGCCGATAGTGATCCTGAAATGGAGTATCAAGAGACGCTGAACAAGGCGCGTGGAGTCAAGCGTGCTATAGAGATGGCCAACCGAGGCCTGTGCTGATTTGAGGGCTGGTTAATATTATGTTGTTGATGATCGATAATTACGATTCCTTTACCTATAATCTGGTTCAATATTTTATGGAGCTAGGCGAAGAGGTAAAAGTCATCAGAAATGATAAACTTGATTGCCAGGACATTGAGGGGCTTGCACCGCAAAGACTGGTCATTTCTCCTGGTCCCTGCACACCGAAAGAGGCAGGGATTTCGATACCGGCAATCAAGGCGTTTGCTGGTAAAATTCCGATGTTGGGAATTTGTCTCGGACATCAGTCGATGACGGAGGCATTTGGTGGTAAAGTAGTCAGAGCTGGACGTTTGATGCATGGAAAAACCAGTCCGATTCATCATGATGGAAGTGATCTGTTTCAGGGGATCTCTAATCCGTTTACGGCAACCCGTTACCACTCCTTATTGGCGGAGCGTGAGTCCTTTCCCGATTGTTTAAATGTGACGGCCTGGACCGAAGAGGGCGAAATTATGGGACTTCAGCATAAAGAATTACCTCTCTGGGGGGTTCAGTTTCATCCTGAGTCAATTTTGACGACTGAAGGAAAAGATATGCTGAATAATTTTCTCAGGATTTCCTGATAGGGAGAACTTAAATGATTAAGGAAGCGATTGCCAAGCTGGTTGAAAAAGAAGATCTGAATGAGCTCGAAATGATCGATGCCATGCAACAGATCATGGGGGGCGAAGCGACTGCGGCGCAGATCGGTTCTTTTATGACCGCTTTGCGGATGAAGGGGGAAACTATTCCCGAAATCATTGGTGCCGCGCGTGTCATGCGTGCTCATGCGACACCCATTCAGGTCGGGCCTGTTGTTGATATTGACCGTGATGAGATCAACATCGATCGTGAGACAATTCTTGACACATGCGGAACCGGTGGAAGTGGAACCCGTAGTTTTAATATCTCAACCACGGTTGCTCTGGTTGTTGCTGCTTGTGGAGCCAAGGTCGCCAAACATGGAAATCGCAGTGTGTCATCATCCTGCGGAAGTGCTGACGTCCTCGAAAAATTGGGAGTTAAGCTCGATGTTTCTCCTGAGCAGGTATCGGAATGTATTAAGGCGATTGGAGTCGGATTTTTATTTGCTCCTGCTCTGCATGGGGCGATGAAGCATGCCATTGGTCCAAGGCGTGAAATCGGTATCAGGACAATCTTTAACCTGCTCGGGCCTTTGACCAACCCGGCTGGAGCGAGTCGCCAGGTGCTTGGTGTTTATCGGGAGGATCTGGTTGAGCCTCTGGCCAAGGTTTTGCTCAGCCTCGGCTGTCGCAGGGGATTTGTCGTCCATGGCGAAGATAGTATGGATGAAATTACCTTGACCGGATCAACTTTGGTTGGGGCCATTAGTGGCGATACGGTCGAAGTTCAGACTGTGGAACCTGAGCAGTTTGGCTTTAGCCGCTGTAAATTGGCCGATTTGCAGGGCGGAGATGCCCAGCAAAATGCTGATATTATCAATGCAATTCTAGGTGGGGAGCCTGGGCCGAAGCGTGATATTGTTCTGCTTAACGGAGCCTATGCTTTAGTCGCTTCTGGGCTGGCAGCGGATGTTGATGCCGGAATAGAAATGGCGGCACTGGCCATTGATGAGGGCCGTGCGGCAAAGACTCTGGACGCTCTGATTCGGATGACTAATTCATGATTTTAGATAAAATTTTAGGAACAAAAAAAGAAGAGGTGGCTGCCGCCAAACTAAGGCAACCACTGGTGAAAATGCGTGACCGAGTTGGCGATCTTGAGGATCAGCCGCGTGGTTTTGCCCGTTCCCTGAGATATATGCGTGACTCTGGTGGTGTCGCTCTTATTGCAGAAGTGAAGAAGGGGTCGCCGTCAAAAGGGATTATCCGTGAGGATTTTGACCCCGTTGATATCGCTGAAATTTATGAACAAGGTGGGGCGACTTGTCTCTCTATTCTGACGGATGAACAGTACTTTTATGGTCATCTTCGCTACCTTAATCTGATTCGTGAACAGGTTTCAGTGCCGTTACTACGTAAAGATTTTATTATCGATCCTTATCAGGTCTATGAAGCTCGGGTTGCTGGTGCTGATGCTATTTTGCTGATTGCTGCAGCATTGCAGGACAGTGAGCTTCAGGAACTGGCTTTGCTAGCGAGAGAATTACGACTGGATACGTTACTGGAAGTACATGATGCCGATGAGCTGGATCGCGCACTTGCATTGCCGGTCGATCTTATCGGAATCAATAACCGCGACTTGAAGACTTTCAAGACCGATCTTGCTGTGACGGAGCAGTTGGCGTCAAAGATCCCTGCGAAACAGTTGGCGGTGGCCGAGAGCGGGATTCACAGCGTGAAGATGTTGTGCGTTTGCAGCAAGCGGGCGCTGGCGCATTTTTGATCGGTGAAAGCTTGATGCGAGAAGATGACATCGCAGGTAAAATGAGTTTACTGCTGGGAGACGGTTAACTACATGGCAGCAACGCGGGTTAAAATATGTGGGATTACTACGCTGACAGATGCTCTTTGTGCCATCAATGCGGGAGCGGATGCGTTAGGGTTTGTTTTTCATGAGAAGAGTCCACGTTATATTACCCCTTTGAAAGCTCAGCGTATTATCGCTGAATTACCCCCTTTTGTGACGACCGTCGGATTGTTCGTTAATACACCAAGAACAAAAATCGAACAGATTATGACGATGACCCGATTACAGGTAATTCAGCTGCATGGTGATGAGACTCCAGTCGATTGCACGGGCTTCGAACCGTGGCCGGTTATCAAAGCTCTTCAGGTTAAAGATGCCGCATCGCTTGAAGGAGTCGTTCAATATCAAGTCAATGGCTTGTTGTTGGATGCTTGGAGTGGCAAGCAGTATGGTGGCAGTGGTCGATGCTTTGACTGGCAGCTGCTCAAGGATTTAAATCGCAATGTCCCTTTGATTTTGGCTGGTGGTCTGACCCCGGATAACGTTGTTGAAGCGATCTCTCAGGTGTCCCCCTATGGTGTTGATGTTTCCAGTGGCGTCGAGTCAAGCCCGGGACGAAAAGATCATCAATTGATTGTTCAATTTATCAGGCAGGTAAAAAATAATGAAATATAAATACCCCGATGACCGGGGACATTTTGGTCAATATGGTGGTCGCTATGTCGCGGAAACTCTGATGCCAGCATTATTGGAATTGGAAGAGGCCTACGAGACCGCTCGTCAAGACCCTGAATTTGAGAAAGACTTTAAATATTATCTGAATCACTATGTCGGTCGGCCTAGTCCGCTTTATTATGCAGAACGTCTCACTGAGGAGTTGGGTGGAGCCAAAATCTATCTGAAGCGGGAAGATCTGAATCACACTGGTGCGCACAAGGTTAATAATACCGTTGGGCAGATTCTTCTGGCGCGACGTATGGGGAAAAAGCGTGTTATTGCGGAAACCGGAGCAGGCCAACATGGAGTGGCAACGGCCACTGTGGCAGCACTGTTTGGTCTCGAATGCGAAATCTTCATGGGAAAAGAAGATATCCGCCGTCAGGCTCTTAATGTTTTCAGGATGAAATTGCTGGGCGCTAAGGTGACTGAAGTGACCAGTGGAACGGCCACCTTGAAGGATGCCATGAATGACGCTTTGCGCCATTGGGTGACACACGTCCGCGATACCTTTTATGTGATCGGGACTGTTGCCGGCCCACATCCTTATCCGATGTTGGTCCGTGATTTTCAATCGGTTATTGGTGAAGAGTCTAAGCAGCAATTACATGAGGCCGAAGGTCGTTTGCCGAATGTCGCTGTGGCTTGTATTGGCGGTGGATCAAATGCCATGGGTCTGTTCTATCCATTTTTGAAAGACACATCTGTCAGGTTACTTGGTGTTGAGGCTGCTGGATTTGGAGCTGAGACTGCCAAGCACGCAGCATCAATATCGGCCGGCGCACCAGGCGTGCTGCATGGCAATAAAACCTATCTTCTTCAGGATGATGATGGTCAGATCCAGCATGCCCATTCGATCTCTGCGGGGCTCGATTACCCAGGGGTCGGCCCGGAACATGCCCATCTCAACGATATCGAACGGGCAGAATATGTTTCGGTCACTGATGAGGAAGCACTGAATGCTTTCCAGAAATTGACTCGCACAGAGGGGATTATCCCCGCTTTGGAAAGTGCTCACGCTATCGCCGAAGTGATGAAGTTGGCACCGACTTTGGATCGTGACCAGATTATTCTGGTCTGCTTGTCCGGGCGAGGTGATAAAGATATTCATACCGTCGCTGATGCGCTGGGAGTAGACTTTTCGTAGAGATAATGTCTATCTCTACCTGAAATGTTTTAAACAGAGGACAGCCTGCGAGAGGCGCTCTGATGTTTTTCTTGAAAGGAAACAATGAAATTTACCGAACTTAACCTTCCTGATGCTGTTCTCAACGGAGTGACTGCTGCAAACTTTGAGATACTGACACCGGTTCAGGAAGAATCAATTCCTCTGGCTTTAGCTGGACGTGATGTCGCTGCTCAGGCACAGACGGGAACAGGGAAAACTGCTGCATTTTTAATTTCGCTCTTCTGCCGCCTGCTTTCCAGTGGCAAAAATACAAGTAATAACCCACGAGCTTTGGTTATGGCTCCGACCCGCGAACTTGTTGTCCAGATATGTAAGGATGCTGAACACTTAGGTGCTAGTACTGGGCTGAAGGTTCAACCGATCTTCGGTGGTGTCGATTATGAAAAACAGCGTCAGGCCCTCAAAGATGGAGTCGATATTATTGTTGCAACTCCAGGTCGTTTGATCGATTACTTCAAGCAGCGGGTCTTCTCGATGAGCCGAGTCGAGGCTCTGGTCATTGACGAAGCTGACCGTATGTTTGATATGGGATTTATCAAAGATTTACGCTACATCTTGCGTAAGCTCCCTTCTTTTGAAAAACGACAGACAATGCTCTTTTCTGCGACCTTGTCTCCTCAGGTTATGGAGTTGGCATATGAGTTCATGAACTTGGCGGAGAAAGTCGAGATTGCTCCGGATAAAGTCGCTGCTGATGGCATTGATCAGATTCTCTACCATGTGTCGAGGCAGGAAAAGTTTGCCCTTCTCCTCGGTTTGTTGAAGCAGGAAACTTCTTTAGAACGGGTGATGTTGTTCATTAACACCAAGGCCGAGGGGGAGCGCCTGAATGCATTGTTGCAGGCTAACGATATTTCGAGTGCTATCCTTTCCGGAGATATTCCGCAGAAAAAAAAGAATGCGTATCCTCGATCAGTTTAAGTTGGGCAGTTTGACGCATCTGGTTGCAACTGATGTGGCCTCACGTGGTATTCATGTCGATGGTGTGACTCATGTTGTCAACTATGATCTGCCACAGGATCGCGAGGACTATGTTCACCGTATCGGCCGGACAGCGCGGGCCGGAGCTGTTGGACGTGCTATCAGTTTTGCCGATGAAGAGACGGTTTATGTCCTTGATGATATCGAGGACTATCTCGGTTTTAAGATTCCGAGTGAAATGCCGCTGGATGAAGATTTTTGTTTTGTTTACAAGCGTGCCCAACCGAAAAGAAAACGGCCCTCTGTTCCTGTTGAAAAAAGCCCTGGGACAAAGAAGCGTAGACGGCCTAGACGTAAGCCGAAGAAAAAAGATCCGACACAGGAGCAGCCTGGAAAGTCGGGTGACGGTGGCGAGAGAAAAGGCGAATAGTTCGTGCGGAAATGACGGTCGCAGAGAAAATGATTGAAATAAGCAAGTTCAATCGTCTAATATCTCGTATTTGGTCAACAGTTTAATCAGCTGACTATTGTTAGGGAAAAGCAGAACCGATGAAATCACGGATAGAACAAACATTTGCCGCGTTGAAACAGCGCGATGAGACGGCTCTGATTCCCTTTATCACGGCGGGCGATCCCGATCTCGAAAAAACTCTGCAGCTGGTCCTGACTTTGGAAAAAGCAGGGGCTGATTTGATTGAATTGGGCATGCCTTTTTCTGATCCTATGGCTGATGGGCCAACGATTCAGGCCTCGTCAGAAAGGGCTTTGGCTGGCGGGACGACACTCGAACAGGTGTTGGGTCTAGTCTCCAGTGTTCGTCAGAAGTCTCAGATCCCACTGGTATTGATGGGATATTACAACCCAATTTTCCGTTATGGGGCCGAAAAGTTTGCAACTGCTGCTGCCGCTGCTGGTGTCGATGCCTTGCTCTTGGTGGATCTTCCTCCCGAAGAGGTTGGTGAAGTCAGTGAGGCTATGCAAAAGGCAGGCATTGCTATGATTACTCTGCTGGCACCAACAACGCCACCAGAACGGATGGCGCGTCTGGCTGCTTGTGCTGAGGGCTATCTCTATTATGTCTCAATGACCGGAGTGACGGGGGCCCAAAAAATTTCACCGACGGACATCAAGTCTGCCGTTGAGAATCTTAAAGGACTAAGTCGTGTTCCAGTTGCTGTGGGGTTTGGTATAACAACAGAAGATGATGCAAAAGCTGTTGGTTCTTTTGCTGACGGGGTTGTTGTTGGCAGTGCACTGGTTAAGATCATAGAAGAGTATGGGCAGGAACAGAATTTATTGACCAGTGTCGAAGATATATCTCTGGGCTCAAAAAAGGGCTTTTGTCCATTTGAGTACACGTTGTTTTTCAGGTTAACTCTTATTGGGGGCTTGTTGGCTGTAAAACAGTCTGCATTGATCATCCTTTAAACGGTTACATTATAAAATATCAAAGGAATTTTCATGGCTTGGTTTCGTAAAAAGAAAGCATTGACCGCTTCGGTCGAAAAAAAGAATGTCCATGTGCCGGAAGGTGTCTGGTCAAAGTGTAAAAACTGCCAGGAAATTATCTACGCCAAAGAAATTGAGCGGAACCTCAATGTTTGTCCTAAATGCGACTATCATTTTCGCATCGGGGCGAAAGAGCGGATCGATCTTATTCTTGATGCCGGAACCTTTATTGAAATGGACGCGACAATGCGTTCTGTCGATTTTCTTGATTTCAAGGACTCGAAAAAATACAAAGAACGGATCAAGGCCGCTGTTAAGAAGGTCGGTGATGGTGATGCTGTTATCTGTGGAGAGGGGCAGCTTGATGGACTACCGGTCGTCGTAGCCGTATTTGATTTCGCCTTTATGGGCGGTAGTATGGGATCGGTTGTCGGTGAGAAAATTACCCGAGCTATTGAAAAAGGGCTTGAAACCTGTGTTCCTGTACTGATTTTTTCCTCTTCTGGTGGCGCACGAATGCAGGAAAGTATCATGTCGTTGATGCAGATGGCCAAAACCAGTGCTGCTCTGGCAAAATTAAAAGCTGCAGGGATTCCATTTATCTCTGTCCTGACTGATCCTACAACGGGCGGGGTCACCGCTAGCTTTGCTATGCTCGGAGACTTGAATATCGCTGAGCCCCGCGCTCTTATCGGTTTTGCCGGTCCTCGAGTCATTGAGCAGACGATTCGCCAGACCTTGCCCGACGGGTTTCAGCGATCAGAGTATCTGCTTGAACATGGCATGATTGATATGATTGTCCCACGTAAAGAAATGAAGCAGAAACTGTCACAGCTGTTGCGTGTCTTTACTAGACGTTAGGCATGTCTGTACCGCATAGTTACCGAGACGATCTTGATTATCTCTACGGGCTGCAATTTTTTGGGATCAAACTTGGGCTGGAGAATATCCGGGAACTATTATCCCGGATAGGAAACCCGCAGGATCATCTGCGTATTATTCATATCGCCGGTACTAACGGAAAAGGTTCAACGGCAGCAACTCTTGCTGCCGCTTTTCATGTTGCGGGGATCTCCGCTGGCCTTTATACGTCACCCCACCTCCATGACTTCAGTGAGCGGATCAGGGTTGACACTCAGCAGATTGATCGTGATGAGATCGTTGCATTAATTTCAGAACTCCGTCCGCATGCGGAGGCGCTACAGGCGACCTTCTTCGAAGTGACAACGGCTATGGCACTCCTGAGTTTTTATCGTCATGGAGCCGAATGGGCCATTCTGGAAACAGGGATGGGGGGGCGTCTTGATGCTACGAATGTCATCACTCCAGAGCTTTGCATATTAACGCCCATCGGGCGGGATCATACCGCTTATTTAGGCGATAGCCTTGCTGATATTGCTGTAGAAAAGGCTGGGATTTTCAAAGCGGGAGTTCCCGTTATATGTGCCAAGCAGCATCCGGAGGCACAGAGTGTTATCGCTGATTGTGCCTTAGACAGATCTGCCCATTTAATGATTGAGGGGCAGGATTACCACTTTGATGCAATTGGCCGCACTTTTACCTTTACGATGGAATCTAGTGTCTTGAGGGATGTTCGGCCCATCTTGCAGGGCTGTCATCAGCATCAGAATTTAGCTTTGGCTGCTGCTGCGCTTCATCATCTGAAGCTGTCGTCACAGGTTCAAATTGAGTTAGATGATATCAGGCAAGGACTGGAGCGGGTCTGTTGGCCTGGGCGGTTAGAGCTCTTGCCCGGCCGGGTTCTTCTGGATGGTGCTCACAATGTTGCCGGTGCAGAGAGTCTGGCAGCTTATCTGCAGCAGGAAGGTCTGACCGATCTGCATATGATCATCGGTTGTAAGGAAGATAAACAAGCCGATGAAGTATTGCGCCACTTATTGCCTTTTGTCGGTCATCTATACGTCACTCCACCACCCGTTGATAAACCGTTTGCGCCTGAGCAGATTGTGCGGATGGCACATCGTGCCGGAGTTGTCGCTGAATATTATCCCGAACCGAACGATGCTTTGACTACGGCTCAGCACAATCGCCAGAATGACGAGTATATTTTGATTGCGGGATCTTTATTTCTGGTCGCCGCGATTCGGTCACTGTTGTTGTCTGATACTGATAACCTGAAAATTATTATTTGAATCTGAAAGTTCCGGATTGCCATGCCTTATAGATCATTGCTGATATCTGTGTTGATATTCTTTTCGCCCACCTTTGTTTTTGCGGTTGATTTAAGCCAGACCAAAGAGAGTTCTACGCCTGTTGAGCTGGAGGCTGATCAGCTTAGTTATGACCGTGAAAATGGCATCTATCACGCATCGGGAGATGTCCGCTTACTTCAGGGGGATCTGGAAGTGCGCGGGCCAAGTCTTCAGTGGAATCAGAAAAGTGGCGATATTAGCGCTGACAACGGAATTCGCCTGATTTCCCCTGGTGAAGAGCTTTCGGGGAGTCGTGCCTCTTACAATATCATTAAAGGCACAGGGACCATTGATCAGGGGACAATCTACTTGCGTGAAGAAAACCTCCATATAAAAGGTGACCGGATCGAGCGTCTGGGGGAGAGTCAATTCCACGTTGAAGGTGGAACTTTTACGACCTGTGATGGCGATGTTCCTTCCTGGAAATTTGGTGCCAGCCAGATTGATGTGACCATGGGAGGGTATGCTCGGGCTCGTAATATGGTTTTTTATCTGAAAGATATTCCTTCCCTCTATTTTCCTTACATGATTTACCCTGCGAAAACTGAGCGGGAATCTGGATTACTCATACCTGGAATCGGTTATTCAGATAAACGTGGATTTCAATATAATGCAGCCTATTATCAAGTCCTGGGGATTAATCAAGATGCAACATTTTTTCTCGATTACCTCAGTAAAATGGGGATTGGTAAGGGGCTGGAATACAGGTATGTCTTTGGTAACGAAAATGCCGGTGAGGCCAGGCTGTATCATATCGATGTTGACGAAGTCGATGATGTGGTCGTAGATGAAGAGCGGTACGCCATTGAATGGCAGCACAGTGGTTGGCTTCCTGGTGGTGTCCGGGTTTCTGCTGACATTGAATATGTCAATGATGATGATTATTTCGATGATTTTGGTGGTGTTGCGGAAGAAT
>JDSF01000359.1_pt1 | contig 19876 bp, 24 predicted proteins | sample 199441 | NCBI WGS metagenome assembly JDSF01 (sample SAMN02592751, study PRJNA231836) | bioreactor metagenome | isolation source: continuous culture bioreactor denitrification-DNRA | place: Germany: Bremen
ACAACAAGAAGATGAGATTAATTCCATTATTACAGATTTATCGGTGGATGGGATACTGATCGTTAATAGGGAAGGTGAAATTCTTGAAAGTAATCAGAAGGGTATGGATCTCATGGGCATTAGTTATCGATCAATAAAAGATATTAATATGTGGGAATTATTCCAAGATGAGATTATTCCATTGGATAGTAAGGAAACCCATATATTTAAAGAGACATCTTTTGTGAACCTTTATGGCGATACCATACCTGTTGAAGTACATATGAAGCTTACAACAGTTGATAGACAGAAGGTATATATTACCTATCTAAGAGATTTGACGAAACGTTATCGTTATGAGAAGAAGTTAAAGGAATTAGCCATCATGGACGAATTAACCAATGTATATAATAGAAGGTTTATCATTAAGCAAATTGAAAAAGAAATTGAAAAACAGAATGAATATGAATTACCTGTTGCTATAGCTATGGCAGACTTGGATTTTTTTTAAACGCGTTAATGATACTTATGGTCATACCTATGGCGATGACATACTGAAATATTTCTCTAAAATGTTAAAAGATAATGTCCGTTTAACGGATTATGTTGGACGTTATGGTGGTGAAGAATTCATCGTCATTTTTACAGACCAAACAAAAGAATCAGCATATGAGGTATTACATGATATTCAGCTTAAAATAAAAAAATCATGTGTTTGAAAAAAGAAGAGTTGAAATTAACGTTTAGTGCAGGTATAGTAGAAATAAATAATAACGGAAAACGTCATGTTAAAGAATATTTGATTGAAGTTGACCAATTATTATACAAAGCAAAAGATAATGGACGAGATAGGATTGAGTTATCCTAATGTGAAAATTATAAAATATAAGGAGTGATCGATATGGAGTATAGTCAATTTGGTAGCAAATATGTGGTGAGATTTGACAAAGGCGAAGAAGTGGTAGCTACATTAACTACATTTTGTAAAGAACAAGGTATTAAGCTTGGTTCTGTAAGAGCTATTGGAGCTGCTAATGAGATAAAATTAGGCTTATTTAATACTAGTGAAAAGAACTATCATGCTACGACATTAACAGGTGATTACGAGATTACAAGTATTACAGGTAATATTTCTACATTGAACAAAGAAGTATACTTACACCTTCATATTACAGTTTCTAATCATGACCTACAAGTATATGGTGGGCATCTTAATTCTGTGGTTATTTCAGCAACGTGTGAAATGATTATTGATGTGATTGAAGGTGAAGTAGATCGTGCTTTTAGTGAAGAAATAGGTCTTAATTTATTGAGGTTTTAGTTGATTTATCAATTGAACAAAAGATCAGAATAAATCACCAGATAACCGGTGCTTTATTGTGATCTTTATTATTTTATACCATGGTTTTGTTTGCCTGCAAGGACAAAGCCGCACAAGGGTGGAAAATTTATTTTCACAGGTCATGCATCACACAACTTTCTAATGACTATAATAATATTTATAACGAGCCTATCATATAGAGCTCATCAATTGAATAACATCTGTTTTTGTGGTATTATCTTGTGTAGGGGATGAAAACAAAGAAAAGAAAGAGAAACGGATTATTTGGATATATATTTAGATTTAATAGCTTAGGAGGAGAAGGTATGTATAAAGCTATTATTGTTGAAGATGAAGTACCTGTAAGAACAGCCATATGTAATAGTACACCGTGGGATAAGTTGGGTTACGAGCTTGTATATGTAGCCAGCGATGGACAAGATGCCTTAGCTTATATTGAAAACAATCAAGTGGATATCATCTTGACAGATATTTGTATGCCTTTTATGGATGGGTTAGAATTATCTAGTCATGCAAGACGTTTGCTACCTACTGCTAAGATTGTCATCATAACAGGGTATAATGAATTTGAATACGCTAGAAAAGCAGTAGAACTAGGTGTAGCACATTACCTCTTGAAACCTATTACAGCCAATGAATTTCGTGAAATGCTCATGAAAATCAAGGAAGAACTTGATGAGGAATTTGCTAAGAGAAGAAATCTACACGCATTACGAAAGCAAGTGAAAGAGCATCAAGAATTATTAATTGATCGTTTTATGGTAAATCTCATATCCAATAAAATGAGCAAAGAAGCCATAGCTAGTAGAAGTGAAAAATTTAATCTCCAATTAGAAGGTAACGGTTATCAAGTGGCTGTTTTACAGTTAGATAACATGAGTCAAATAGCTGAGATAGACTTTGAGTATGATTATCAACTTCTAGAATTTGCGATACTCAATATTTGTGAAGAGCTTCTTCATGATCATGATCGCTGTATTTTAGGTAATAATCATCAGATCATTTTACTTCTAGCAAATAGAGGACAAACACGAAGATCGTATAATCAGGCAGTTGAAGCATTATTAAAGCGAATACTTATTTATGTGAAACGCTTTTATAGTATAGATATGTTCATAGGTATTGGCAATCAATACGATACATTATCCGATTTACATTATTCTTACAAAGATGCCTTAGCTGCTTTAGAATATCGGGTACTGGTTGGTAGTGGGCGTCTCATCTATATAACAGATGTGGAGAAAAAACCATCTTTTACTTATATGAAAGTAGAAGAATCTCTAAGAGAATTGGAATTTGCTATTAAAATAGGGCAACAAGATAAAATTACTAAATTACTGGATTACATTTTTTAGTACCATTCGATTTTCCGATGTGTCCATTACGGATTATCGCACAGTACTTCTTAAGATGACCACAACAATCATAAAAGTATATGAAGACTTAGGTGAAGGTTCTGCTAAGTTGGTCATAGATTTTAACCAATTTAACGAAGTATTTGAAAAAAGATAAACTAGAAGAAGTAAAAATCTATTATATGACGTTGTGCCGTGATTTATCTAAGATGATTGATGATGACCGATCAGATATGCAGTCATCACAAGTCGAGAAAGCCTGTGAATTTATACACAATTGTTACGGAGATAAAGACTTGGATGTCAATAAAATGTGTGAACATCTAGGTATCAGTTCCAGTTATTTTAGTCGTGTGTTTAAAGCAGCTACTAATGAAACATTTACCCAATACTTAACCAAAATCAGGATGGAAAAGGCAAAAGCACTGCTAACCCATTCAGAACTAAAAATATATGAAATTTCCGAGAAGATAGGCTATGAAGATCCTCATTATTTTAGTTATAATTTTAAGAAAAAAAATTGGTATAAAACCTACAGAATACCGTAAGCGAGAGGATATATCTTGAAAAATCTATTAATGAAGATGATGAATAAAAGAAATATTAGAAGTATTCAAGTGATGATGATGCTATCTTTCTCCTTATTGATCTTTTTTATCATTAGCACCATTGCCTTATTATCCTATCACATAACTGGAACAGTAGTTGAGGATAATACCAATGAATATGTGTATCAATTAGTCAAACAGGTGAATAACGACATTGATTATTATCTCAAGACAGTAGAAACCATTGCAGAGAATATTCGATATAATCGTGATCTGAATGCGTATATTCAAAACCCAAATGAACAACTTAAAAAAAGATATTATTGATGACTTAAATACCTATGTGGATTCTAGAAATGATATTATTAACATCGTACTCATCACACAAGAAGGCAAAGCTTTATATAATAATGCTAATCTAGAGTTAAAAGACGATATTCAATTTGAAGATTATGATTGGTATCAAAAAGCAAAACAAGAAGAGAAATTCACCGTGTCTAATTCCCATATTCAAAGGCTTTTTTAAGAACCAGTATAAATGGGTGGTATCTTGTAGTACATTATTAAAAAGCCCTATCACGACAAAAATTTAGGCGTTCTATTAGTGGATATTAATTATAACCTTATTAATGATATGGTTAGTTCCATTAAGCTTGGTCAAAAAGGTTATGTCTTTATTGTAGACCATCTAGGCAACATCGTATATCATCCTAAACAACAGTTATTGTATAGTGGTCTTAAGGAAGAGGATATGAATATTATCTTGCATGCTAGTGATGGCAGTAAAACTGTAAAAGAAGACCGTAAGAAGAAATTATATACCATTACAACATCAGAGTATTCAGGGTGGAAAGTGGTCAGTTCCGTATATACTGAGGACATTTTATCTTATAAACCGAATCTCGTTCGATTTTTCTTTATCATGGGTAGTTTAGCTATTTTAATAGCTATTTGTATTGCTGTGATTATATCCAGGAGTATATTACATCCCATTAAGCAACTAGCTCATACGATGCATAAGGTAGAAGAAGGTAACCTAGATGTGACATTAAACCTAACTCAAGATAATGAAATTGGTGATTTAGCCAAAGCCTTTAACTTGATGATTAACCGTATTAAAAATCTAGTTAATCAGAATAAGAAGATTGAGAAGAATAAGCGTAAAAACGAGTTAAAAGCGTTACAGGCTCAGATTAATCCACATTTTTTATATAATACATTGGATTCAATCATTTGGATGGCAGAAGTTAAGAATTATAGTGCAGTTGTAACCATGACATCATCATTGGCTAAGCTCTTTCGTATCAGTATAAGCAAAGGTCAAGAGTATATTACCATTGGTAAGGAAGTTGAACATGTTGAGAATTACCTTAAAATCCAAAAAATTCGTTATGGCGATCATCTTGATTATCATATAGATGTAGATGACAACTTGAAAGAGAATAAAATCATTAAGCTCATCATTCAACCAATTGTAGAAAATGCCATCTACCACGGGATTAAAAATGTCCCAGGAGGGGGCACCATTCGTATACAAGTAAGGCAAGAGGACCATAAGATTCTCATTGTTGTAGAAGATGATGGAGTAGGCATGAGACAAGAAGAAATTCAAGCACTTTTTGATAAAGAGCATCCACTACCTAAGGATAAAAAATTAGGTGGTGTCGGTGTTCGAAATGTTGATAACCGCATTAAGCTCTACTATGGTGAAGACTATGGCTTAACCATTGAGAGTGAACTCTATGAAGGCACTGCTGTAAAAGCTTGGCTTCCTCAAGTTGAATAAGCATAAGGTAGTAAACCTGTAATAATCAAATATGCATAGATAAAAGGAGAGACAAATATGTTAAAAGGAATACCAAAAATTATATCACCAGAGTTAATGAAAATTATGATGGAAATGGGACATGGGGATGAGCTGGTTATTGCCGATGGTAATTTCCCTTCCGCATCGCATGCACAGCGACTCGTACGTGCAGATGGTCATGATGTACCTGAATTATTAGAAGCTATTCTTGCGTTGTACCCATTAGATCCATATGTGGAGAAACCTGTTACCTTGATGGCTGTAGTAGATGGTGATGCCACAGTGCCTACTATTTGGGATACATATACTCAGAAGATAAAGGAGCAAGGATACAAAGATGGTCTTACAGAAAATATTGATCGTTTTGATTTCTATGATCGTGCAAAAAAAGCTTATGCAGTTGTTGCAACAGGTGAGAGTGCACTCTATGCAAATATTATTTTGAAAAAAGGTGTTATTTAAGAGTCGTCCATATTCGATATCTGCAATATACAGCCAATTAATGATTAATAAGCCAAAGGTTATTAGAATATGACCTCTGGCTTGTTTGATTTTATCATAAATACGAGTAGGGTGTTAGTTGGGACAGATTGCTATGATTTAATAAAAAAAGCTTTGAATAGGGTTGTAAGATGGTGTGTTTTATTATATGCTTTAACTAGAACGTGTGAAAATATAATTTTCCACCCTTGTTGTGACTTTGTCCTTGCAAGTAAACAAGGTCACGGAACAATATATGATAAGAAATATAAGTATGAGGTGATAATATGTTAAAACATATGGTTAACATAGATGAAGATTACGTTATCAGAATGAGGCGGTATTTTCATCAACATCCTGAATTAAGTGGAGAAGAATATCATACAAGAGATACCATTATATCCGAGTTAGAAAAGATGGCTATACCTTATGTTTGTGTAACAGAAACAGGGATCATTGGATGGATTAATAAAGATCATGATGGACCTGTGGTGGGTTTAAGAGCTGATATGGATGCTTTACCTATTGAAGAAGAGAATCAGTGTGATTATGCGTCTGCTCATGTAGGCGTTATGCATGCTTGTGGACATGATAGTCATATGGCTATGTTACTAGGGGCAGCTAAAGCTCTAAAAGCTACAGAGCAGACATTGAATTGTAAGGTAAAACTTATTTTTCAACCAGCTGAGGAAACAATGTCAGGTGCAAAGGCTATGTGCCAGTTAGGTGCCATGGAGGATGTGGATTACCTATTTGGTATGCATGTAGGATGTGATGTGGATTCAGGTTGTATTGGGCTATCAGCAGGTCCTATCATGGCTGCTGTGGATGCTTTTAAGATTACAGTTCATGGCAAAAGCGCTCATGGTGCCTTGCCTAATCTTGGTGTTGATGCTGTCGTAGTTGGAGCACAAGTGGTATCTAACTTGCAAACCATAATAAGTCGAGAGATAGCTCCTTTTGAACCTGTTGTCATGACAATTGGTAAGTTTCATGGTGGAACAGCTAATAACATTATTGCAGACGAAGTTGTATTAGAAGGTACAGTACGCTATTTTAATCATAGTCTATTACCAGTTATTCGAAGCAAAATGGAAGATAAATCAAGACTGATTGCAGAGAGTTATGGTGCTTCGGTAACGGTAGATTACACTGAAGGTCTTCCCCCGGTGAATAATGATGAAGATATGATTGACGTGGCTATAGCAGGTGCAAAAAACATAGGGCTAGAACCAGTACCATTCAAACCTGTCACCATTAGCGAAGACTATTCTATTTTAGCCGATGGACGAAAAAAGTGCTTTTGGATTTATAGGCATACGTCAAAGGGATATACAGCCTAAGCTTCATACTCATGATTTTAATATTGATGAAACCATATTGGCAAAAGGTGCTTGTATGCATGTACAGTTTGTGTTAAGTATATCGGATGGTTAATCAATATATCTTTGGATTAGATTGGAAACACATATGGGGAGAATACTATGGATGCGAGCTATCAGCTTAAGATAGCTCGCTTATTTATTATGGATTACTTATTATAATTTCCAGTAAGGATATAATTGGTAGGAATGTTCTTAGAAGTATCTAATGCATTCAAGTGATAGCTGAAGTCCGTTGTACGTGTAAAAATTCAAATCAAATTTTATGTGGATACATCTCGATATTTAGTTTGCTCAAATTCTGTTCATCAAGAATAGTAATAGTATGACCTGAAATTTGAATAAGACCTTGATTTTCTAATTCACTAAATGACCGAGTTAAGTGTCTGTAAGTCGTTCCTAATAATTCAGCTAACTCTTTATGTGAAAATGGAATGGTTATGATATTAGAATCCTCATTTTGATACTCCATCATATAACTTACCAAACGATTTCGTAAAGGGTATAAAATATTATGAGAACTTGTACTTGCAATAGTATCAAATTTATGACATAGATCTGAGCAAAGATATCTTAAAAAAAGAATTTTGATTAAGACCGATTGATTGTATAACATGTATAGGAAAGGCTAGGCATAGAGTATCAGTCAATGCTTCAACATTGCAACGGTAATTTGTACCTGTAATAAGTTCTATATCGCCTAAATTAGTAAGTGGATTTAATATTTTCAAAGACAAAATTTTACCGTCTACGGATGTGGTAAAAGCTTTTGTGTTGCCCTTTAATAAAATATGGAAATATCGCAAAGGTTCACTTAAAATGCATATTAATTCACCTTTTTTATAGTCATGAAATTCATGATGTTTTTGAATTTCTTTATCAATTATAGTATCTAATTGATAAAGTGTAAGATACTTGCTTAATAATAAATGATCTTTGTATTTATGCAAAGTTTTACCTCCTGGTTATATCTCATCAATGCATTTATTAAGACATAAAATTGGTGTGCTCTTGATATTTAGCCATTATTCTTAATGCATTAAGTGTTTTTAGGCTCAGTTCATTGTATGTACAAACCTGCATGGATTAGTTAAATAATAACCTAAAAGTAACCATATGTAAATATAAGATCTTTCGACAAATGTCCTATTTGAATAAATGTTAGTTATGTTATTCTATGTGAAAGTCTTAGAAAAAATAGAAGGGGTTATGTGTTATGTTTAAAATATTAGCTACATTTGATGGGGTTTTGATTGCGTTAATGGTGGCTTTTAATGGATTACTAGCTACCCAAATAGGAAATCATAAAGCATTAATAGTCATACATGTTGTTGGACTGCTCGGATCAGCTGTTTTATTAATAGGAAGTCGTACCAAATTAAAAGAAATAGGTGGATTACCCATCTATTTATTAGCAGCAGGAGCCCTTGGCATTTTCAATGTGCTTTTTAATAACCTTTGCTTTTTGGCATTGGGGGCTACAATAACATTAAGTCTAAACCTGTTAGGACAATTAATAGCTTCCATGATTATTGATCATTTTGGATTGCTGGGGCTAGAGATAAATCCAATTAACAAAACGAAATTAATAGGTATTGGTATCATGGCTTTAGGAATCATATCCATGATGAAAATATAGGGGGAAATGATATGTTTATAGCATTAGCATTACTGGCAGGTGCTCTTGTGATCATCTGCATCTCAATAAATGGTCGGCTTGCTAGACAAGTAGGTCTTATTCAAGCAGGTATGACAAATTTTCTTGTTGGACTTTTAAGTTCAATCATATACGTTTATCTAATAAATGGTTTTTCATGGAACAGTATACAAACCCCTATCAGCAACGTACCTATTTATTACTTTTTAGGTGGCGCTATTGGTTCTCTTATAATGCTTTTAAATAGCTTAATAATCAATAGATTATCGGCTGTTTATGTAACCATTTTAGTATTCATTGGTCAGATGGCAACTGGCATAATAATTGATTACTTTAGATGGGAAGTCATATCGAAAGGGAAAATTATTGGAGGAATATTACTTTTCACTGGACTAATCTATTATATGAAAGGTGATAAAAATACAAGGAGTAAGAAAAAAAAGTCTCAATGTCAATTGAATACGAATGTGTAAATTTTCTTCTGCTAAAATATAGTTAAATTATAACATTTTATTCTGTGATAACCAACTCAAGCTATGTGATTGGTTCTTATTAATGCTATCCCCTTACATCCTATACTTGTAATCTAATTAATAGAAATGTATACTACTAATATGAATAAAATTTGAATAACTGCTTTACAATGAAATACAATTTCATAGAATATGAAATTTCGCTTACAAGTGGTTGGAAATTCATATGTTTTCTTGTTTATTAGCATGAAAAATTGAACAGAGCAATAAGGGCAATAATGTAACGATATAGGTAAGTTGAGGAGGTAACGATGAAAAAAAATATATGAAGAAAAAAGTTAATAAGATGATTCAGCATTATGAAGATATGAGGAAATTATTTAAATGGGAGAATGATATGGTTAAGCATTTAGTTGCCTTAACTTATGCCATGAAAGATAAGGAATTGAACCAAGCTGGGATCAAAGAGATGAAAGACTACATTAAAAGGGAAACGGGTGCATTTTCTCCCTTTAGAGGACATATGATGTTTGCTTTAAGTGGTTTATTATGTGCCACTTCAGAAGCCCCAAAAGACAAGTTTGAATCCATGCTTCATAATGAGAAAATTTTAAAATCTATTGGGTTTAAATATTCATCCTATTTACCAACAGCACTCTATGCATTGTCAAGCGTTTATGAAGGTGATGATGTAAAGGGTTATGGTGAAAAGGCAATAGACATATATAAGGAAATGAAACAAAATCATCCATTCTTAACTGGTGGTGATGATTACGCCTTAGCTATTTTGCTTGCAGGCACAGATCATAGCCCTAGTCTATTAGAGGATTATTATCAAGCACTTCATGATCAAGGATTTACTAAGAGTAATGGGTTACAGATGTTATCGCATATTATGGCATTTAGCAAAAAGATATAAGGGAGTCTGTGAATGATTGTGAACGCATATATCATCACTTGAAAGTTAATAAATTAAAAATTCAATCAACATATTATCCAGCGATTGGGTTAATAAGCCTTCTTGATGGGGATCAAGATGAATTAATGGCTGATTTAGTAGACGTTGCCACGTATCTTCGAAGTCAAAAGAAATATAAGTGGTTAGGAAAAGGTATGAATTTACTTATGGCTTCATCCATTATTACCAGTGAGTATATCAAAGAGAAATCTGGTGATACAGTTGTTGATACAACCGTCAGTATTGCAATTCAGGCTATTATTGCTGCTCAACAGGCCGCAATGATTGCTGCAATTACGGCTTCTACAGCAGCAGCTACAAGTGCGGCGACGTAAAAGAATATTATCTGAATATCATAAAAAGCAAAAGTCTCATCCCAGCGTTCATTAGCTAGTGATGAGACTTTTTATCATTATATGACTAGCATACTACTGTTTCGAAAAAGTAGATAAACCAATTATAATTGACTATTTATGAATGAAGATTCTATAATATAAGGTGAGTGTTATAGACACATTTATTTAGTAATAGGAGGTGAAGCAATTGAAAATATTGAAAAAGAAATTATATAAAAGGGTTAGCATTATTTTTTTTAATTATTCTACTGGCGGTAATTGTAGGTGGTGTATGGCTTAAAGTCAAAACTTATTCAAGTATGGAAGAAGCTAAAGTGGTTATGAAACAGGATCATGTTGTAATAGATGGAAAAGTAATAGTCATTAATCCAGAAGGAGAAATAAAGGCTAATGTGGTTTTTTTTATCAAGGTGGTCTGGTAGAGACAGAAGCATATGCTGTTCTAGGACAGAAATTGGCAGCAAAAGGATTGCGTGTGTTTATACCAAAGATGCCTTTGAATCTAGCTATATTGAATGTCAATGCTTTTGATGGTATTTATAAAAAATATGGTGATGAAAAAGATTGGTATATAGGAGGACATTCACTAGGTGGGGCCAGTGCTTCCATGTATATCAAGAAGTCAAACAAACCCATAAAAGGTCTGTTTTTTCTAGGTGCTTATCCAAGTAACTCCAGTGATTTGTCAGATCAAGAACTAAAGGTTCTATCCATTCGAGCCGAACATGATCATATCATGAATCTAGATAAATATGAGAAGGCGAAAGATCTATTGCCAAAACAAACCCAATATATAAGTTTACCAGGAAATCATTCAAACTTTGGTTGCTATGGTTTTCAAAAAGGGGATGGCGAAAGTGCCATAACACGTGAAGAACAGCATGAGCTTGTAGTGGATGCGATTGTTGAGATGATGGGGTTGAATTAATGGGAAGTACATCATATCTTGATAATGAAACAAATTTGGCTCTAGCTAATATGGGAATAGATATTAGCTTTTTGCAGGAAGATAGTTATTATCTACCATTGATTCATTTTATATGTACAGAGACACAAAACGCTTACTCATGGGACGACTGAACATGAATATTAATAACTAAATACATAGACCTAGTTGGTCAGGGCACCAATGGGCAGAATATAGAAAAGAAGAATAGCTAGTGCTTGCTCCTTGGTGATTAAACTATTTGACCCAATAAAATCTCCTTCCTAGCAGTATAATTTAGATTTGAGCTAGGTTGGAGATGTTTTACACACATATTAAGATTGTTAAAAAAAACAAGAACTTCATATTACTAATTTAAGGGACACTAGGGAAACTAACAACTCCATTAGACATAGCAGTACCTAATTTTGTAGCTAACCCCTTAGTTGCTTCTTTAAGGGTATCTACTGCTAGAGCAGCACTATCGCCATTTTGAGCACTAAGATCTCCATATGTAGCAGCCCCTTTTGCAACAGCTTTTCCAAGATTTTCTACATAATGCGTTTTATCATCAGCTACTGATAAACCAGCATTTATGAACGCACCTGTTGCTATAGCCGCTCCACCACCAAGAGGCAGTGTCGCTACGCTAGCAACTGCTCCTACACCAGAAGCACCAACTGCCTTACATAATGAGGGGTTTTCTTCATATATTTTTTTCTGCTTGATTATTAATCCTTGCATTATATTCATCAATTGCATTTGATGAACTACCTGAACTTTCGTGAACAAACATATTAACATCTCCTAACTTAATAATATTAATTTTAGTATAATCAAATAAATCATTTTTTTTTGGTTATTTTATTATTTTTTTGTTGAAATTCTTATTTTTGAATAGTATAATGTATTTATTGAATAATGTAAATATTAAATAGGTGATAAAACATGGATAACAAAATAATAGTAACAAATGATTTGAACAATACATATAACACCATTGATTTTTATGACTTTAATAAATATATATATTTTTTATTTAATGATTCAATTTCAGATCAATATATAATTGATTTACGTAATAGTAGTAATAATAAGCATTTGAGATTTATAGCAAGTCATAAAGTCTTAATGATTAATTACACAAAATTTAATAAGAAAGTATTTATACTTCCTGCTATTGAAATTATGTATTATCAAAAATTTACAATCGATAAATGGTTTGTAAGTATACAAGAAAAAAAAACACAAACAATTATTTATACAAATAAATTCAATTTTAAAATAAACAACTATAAAAATCCTTATAAAAATCATAAAGGAGCTTACAAGGACTATACATTATAGTGATATAATTATTAAATACTTAAGGGAGAATTATTATGAAATTTAATAAAAAAAGTATTTTATCAATAATATTTATTTTTATTGTAGTTTTTTTATAATTGGTATTTATCACATATCATTTATATTTACAACAAAAAAAATAATGTTTATATATGCTTTATTTTGCTTTATGATTTATAAATTTATGATTTACAAGAAAATATCTATATCTGCCGATAATGCTAAAGTAGTAGTTTATACTAATAATATTTTGTGTGCAATTATAGCAGTGATGGATTTAAATATTTTTATTAAATTTATAGTTATGGGTTTCTTATTAACAGTAACTATTATTTTGGTATCATCAAAAAGAAGCTCTTAACACCGGATTAATAGAATTCAACTACAAGTGATGTTTTAACAGATATTCATGCCCTTTTAAAAGATGATAAACAAGATAATAATATATCTTAATATGTTACGATTAATACTTTTATAATTCTATACTGAATTGAGGTATACCATCGCTATTAGCCAATATAAAATGTGTCATGACAATATTTTCTGTCAAAGACACATTTTTTTACTTTATCAACTTTTAACATTACTCAATTTCTTGAGTAAACCGTTTGGACCTAAAGTCTACGAGGTGGTTTAAAGGTCTTTGGTGGTAAATAATCTTTTCTAGGTCTTTTCTTTGGGTCTATAACTAAATATCCAGTCCTTGGCTATTATCTTAATCATAAACAAATATTTTATTTTTTCCAGCATTTGATATCCTTACTGGGGTTGTTTCATATTTCTAATGAGTGGGCTCCTTTATGGTTATGCATATGCTTGCTTTGAAAGAAGTTATGCTGAAGGCTTCTCAATAGGTTATCAAAACTTTATTGTTGGCTTACTATTTACTCGTATAAACGAAATAATCAAGCTAACAAACGCCATCTATAAGAAAGAAAAACAACTCCAATCTTTATATTTTTATATATTAAGTACACACCTTCATATATTTATATTGAATCCTTTGAAATGACTATGCTAAAATATTGTTAACAAGGAAAATAAAAGGAATAGAGTTAATAAAACTGTTAGTATCATAAAAGCATAATCATATTTATTTAGTGTTATTTTGATAAAGGAGGAAACGATATATGTCGTGTAAAATGTATTGGAAAGATTTAAGTATTATAGGTAAGAATACCTTACCTCCAACAGCAACAGCGTTACCTTACGGTGATATAAAAAAGTGCTATAGAAGATGACCGTACGAGATCACCTTATTACATATCTCTTAATGGCAATTGGCAATTTGAATTCTATGATCATCCACTATTAGTACCATCAGATTATTATGCCCTCGATTATTGTGATTGTGAGTGGGACACGATTCCTGTACCATCTTGCTGGCAGATGTTTGGTTATGGAGAACTAGCCTATCGTAATGTGAAATACTCATTCCCCGTTAATCCCCCACATATACCTAATGAAAATGATATTGGGTGTTATCGGAAAGAATTCAATGTACCAAAACAATGGCTGGATCATAAAGTGATTCTTCATTTTGGGGGTGTTAGCTCATCTTTTACAGTCTATGTAAATGGGCAAGAAGTGGGGTACAGTGAAGGTAGTCATATGCCATCTGAATTTGATATTACATCTTATCTTACAGGAGGTAAGAACTTATTAGCAGTTGAAGTTTACAAATGGTGTGTAGCCACTTATATAGAAGATCAAGATTTCTGGCGAATGAATGGTATCTTCAGAGAAGTATATATTAAGTCAGAAAAAGCTATGGCAATCCAAGATATTCATGTGTTAGCTGACTTAGATACCACATATCAAGATGGTATATTATCAGTGAATGCTTGTGTAGGCAATTCATCAGTTGGTGGTTCTGTTCAATTAGAAGTATTGGATGAAAACAAACAAGTTATCTATAAGCAAGCGCAAGCAGTAAAAGACAAGTTGAATTTCCAACATACTTTTGAAACAGTTAGTAAGTGGACAGCTGAGACTCCATATTTGTATAAAGTAGTGCTTACATTGATGGACCAAGATAAAAAACATCTTGAATGTGAAATGTGTCCAAACAGGATTTAGAAAAAATAGAAGTAAAAGATAAGCAGTTCTTCGTGAACGGTGTATCCATTAAATTAAAAGGAGTTAACCGTCATGATACCCATCCTGATAGAGGTTATGCAGTAACCCGTGAGGATATGTTAGAAGACTTATTATTAATGAAGCAACATAATATCAATACGGTAAGAACATCTCATTACCCTAATGATACCCATTGGTATGATCTATGTGATGCGTATGGTATGTATGTGATTGATGAGGCTGATCTTGAGATGCATGGTATTATTCGTGATCAGAAGTTAAGCAATAACGGTAGGTCACAATCTACATTAATTAACAGTGACCCAGCATGGACAGCAGCATTCGTTGACCGTGCAGAGAAGATGGTTAATCGTGACCGTAACCATCCATCTATTATTATGTGGTCGTTAGGTAATGAATCTGCCTATGGTACGAATCATGATGCCATGTCTAATTGGATAAGAGCGAATGATCCTTCAAGACCTGTTCATTACGAATCAGCAATGGAGTCACCTAGTATTGATGTAGTGAGTGTGATGTATGAGAGTGTAGAGCGTTCAATAGAACAAGCCAAGGCAGATGATGATCGTCCTTACTTCCAATGTGAATTCCTTCACTCCATGGGTAACAGCATGGGTAACATCAGAGAGTATTTTGATGCCATCTATAAATATCCTAGATTCATCGGTGGTTGCGTATGGGAGTGGGCTGACCATGGTATTCGCCAGTGGACGGAAGATGGAGAAGAATGGTTTGCTTATGGCGGGGATTTTGGTGAGACTGTAAATGATTCTAAGTTCTGTATTGATGGTATGGTAACCCCTGATCGTGAACCACACACGGGTTTAATAGAATATAAGAACATCATTGCTCCTGTTGAAGTATTTGAAGATAATCTTTACGAAGGTAAAGTACGTATTCTTAACCGTCATGATTTCCTTGATCTTAGCCATGTGTCAATACAGTGGGAATTAAAAAGTTATGATGCCATTATAGCTTCTGGCTGCATAAGTGACTTGACAACACCTCCACAGGATGAAGAATTAATAACACTTCCCATAACAGTAGAGAAGGAACAAGAAGAGAAGCAGGAATACTGGTTGAATATTTATGTGGTCCTTAACAAGGCTTATCCTTGGTCTGTGCAAGGACATGAGATCAAACGTCAGCAATTTGAGATTATTACAGAGGTGAAAGAAGCAACAGCAGTTAAGACCTTGGAGCAAGAATTTGTTCAAGTGGATGATTTAGAAGCATACTTAGTTATTGAAGGTGTTGATTTTAGTCTAATTTTCGATAAAACAGTTGGAACCATTACATCCTATGAATACAATCAAGTTGAATTAATTCACGAAGGTTTAGCAGAGAATTACTGGCGTGCTTGTACAGATAATGATCAACGAGGTTGGGCAGGACGTACAGATAGTGATGAAGGCAAATGGCGTGACATTGGATTCCATGATATGAACAAATATATTGAAGGTATTCAGGTGAACCTATGCGAAGATAAGATAACCATTAACGTGGTAAGTAACCATGCCATGATGAGTGAACAACTTGTATTCAAGAGCAACGTTCTCTATACCATTAATGGCAATGGTTATATAAAAGTTGATGTGACCACAGAACCATTAAGAGAACTCATGTATTTACCTCGTGTAGGTATGACATTACAGATGCCAGAAGGTTTTGATGAAGTATCATGGTATGGTAGGGGACCTCATGAGAGTTATGTGGATAAGAAAGAAAGTGCTCTGGTAGATGTCTATGTAAGTACAGTAGATGAATTATATGAAGCATATATTCACCCACAAGAAAATGGTAATAAGATGGATACAAGATGGACGTCAGTTGTTAATGGTGAGGGGGGGGTAGGTTTCTTAATTTGTGATGAACCAACCTATAACATGAGCGTACATCATTATACCGTTCAGGACCTAGATGAAGCAAAACATACGTATGATTTACAACCACGTCCTGAGACCATTATTCATATTGATTATGGGCAGTCAGGTGTTGGTAATAACAGTTGTGGACCTGAAACATTGGCTGGGTATCGCTTATTACCTGAGACCATGCAGTATAGTTTTCAACTTATACCCTATGAAAAACAAAAAGGAAATGAGATGTCAATCTATCGCTATGTAAGTGGTAGATAGTCAGATAAAGATGCTGTTTCAATTTTATTGGGATAGCATCTTTTTTGATATCTATTCCTCAATTAAACCCTATTTGCGTTTCAATGATATTGTTAAAGCTGTTGTTCATATTAAGTAGGTGCGCTATAATAATAGAAAAATGAGAAAGGAAAGATGTTATGTATGATGTAGTTGCTATTGGAGAGCTTCTCATCGATTTTACGCCTGTAAAAGATGGTGAAAGTAAAATGCCTATTTTTGAGCAAAATCCAGGTGGTGCTCCTGCAAATGTATTGGCAATGAATGCTAAGCTTGGTGGAAAGACTGGATTTATAGGTAAAGTAGGTGATGATGAGTTTGGACATTTTTTTTAAAGGGTGTGTTAGAAGAGAGCAAGATAAGTACCAAAGGGCTTATGATGTCAAAGAGTGTACATACCACATTAGTCTTTGTACATCTAAGTGAGCAAGGAGAACGTTCTTTTAGTTTTTATCGAAAACCAGGTGCAGATATGATGCTTACTCAAGAAGAGATCAATAAGGAATTAATCGATCATTGTAATATGTTTCATTTTGGTTCAGTGTCTTTAACCGATGAACCTTGTAAAAGTGCCACAGTTGCAGCAGTAGAATATGCAAGAGAAAAGGGGAAAATAATCAGTTATGACCCCAATTATCGTGATGCCCTTTGGAAGGATTCCTTAGTAGCAAAAGAAGCAATTCTAAAAGTAATGCCTTTAGCTGATATTGTAAAAATTTCTGAAGAGGAAATGGCATTTCTTTTTGGGATATCGGATATAGATCAAGGTGCAGGTTTGATTAAAGATATGGGTGTTTCACTTGTTTTGATTTCCATGGGGGGATAAGGGTTCCTATTATGCCAATGAACATGTATCAGGATTCATACCAGCATTTAAGATGGATTCTGTTGATACAACGGGAGCTGGTGATGCTTTCTTAGGAGCAGTACATTACAGATTAAGAAATAGAAGCTTAGAAGATATACAAACCATGCAAAAAGATGAATTAGATGCCCTTCTACTATTTGCCAATGCCGCAGGGGGAGTTACAACGACGAAAAAAGGTGCTATCCCAGCTATGCCTAGTGAGGATATGATTAATAGAATTTGTAAGAAATTCTAAATTGAAATGATAGGATTGAATGTTAGTATATAATGAAAAACATATATTATCTATTCAATTCTTTTTTTTAGTATTGTATTGAAAATAATAAAAAAAAGTAGTACCATATAAGAGGAAACATGATGGTGGGATGTATAATGGAAGAATCATTAACTCTAGAGGATGCAGTATTGCTTATCTATGATGTTCTGTCGAAGCTAACATCAAATAGTAAATAAGAACTTAGGCTGATCCAATGAGTAGGAGGTAGCGTTCATGAAAAAATATATCATACCACTTAGTATTGTGACATTATTACTGTTGTTGCTAAGTATTGGACTTATGCTTGCCACATCATTTATGGGCGATAGTAAACAAAAACCAGTAGTATATATGATTGTTAAATCAAACCAAGCCAGTGAAGGGTTTGAATTCTGGGAATCGGTTAAAATGGGAGCGCAAGTAGCTGCCACAGAATTAGATGCTGAACTGATTTTTACAGGTCCTTCATCGGAAACAGAAGTGGATGAGCAGACCCAGTTAGTTGAAGCAGCCATAAAAGAAAAGCCTATGGCCATTGTCATTGCGGCAACGGATTATGAACGCTTAAATGAAGTTGGTAGGTCAGTCATTGATCATGGCATTACTTTGGTTACTGTAGACTCTGGCATGTCCCTAGATATACCTCATAGTTATATTGGAACAGATAATGTGGTAGCTGCTTCAGATCTAGCTGATGAAGTCATAAAAATGCTACAAGGGCAGGGTCAGGTTGCCGTATTATCCTTTGTAGAGGGAGCAGCCACAGCTATTGAACGAGAAACTGGATTTCGCCAAGTTATGAATGAAGCTGATGGCATTGATTTAATTAGTGAAACGTGGTTTTGTGATGGTTCTATAGACAAAGCATATGATAAAACCATTGAAATTTTAGAAGAATATCCTCAGGTATCAGCAATTTTTGGTGCTAATGAGGTAGCTATAGGTGGTATTGCTAGAGCCATAGATGAATTAGGGTTAAAAGATCAAGTAAAGGTAGTAGGTTTTGACTCCAATGAAGAGATTGTTGGACGTATTGAGACAGGCGTCATTGATAAAATAATAGTTCAGAAGCCTTTTAACATGGGATACCAAGGTGTAAAAGAAGCTATAAGCATTTATAATAGAGAAAAAAAACCAGAAACCATTGATACAGGTGCTGTATTAATTGATAAAGAAAATCTTTACACTCCTGAGAACCAAAAATTACTATTTCCATTTTGAAATAGTTGATATTCGACAAGAAACGTTTATTTATATAATAGGATAATTTAGAAAGACGTGTGAATCCCACACGTTTTTTTTTATGCGGAAAAAATAAACACCGTGTATAGAAATATCAAGTTTTTAAAGAGAATATTCTATTTTTATTCCATTAAAACACGATATACTTTTACTATGAGCAAAGAACAATAGGCATAAATAAACTGGAGGTGTTAGCGTGAAAAAGCCCGTAGTTGTTATGGAAGGTATTGATAAAAGTTTTCCTGGTGTAAAAGCCCTTGATCAGTGTCGCTTTGAATTATTACCTGGTGAGATACACGCTTTGGTTGGCGAAAATGGTGCAGGAAAATCAACCTTAATGAAAATCCTAACAGGTGTTTTTTCAAAGGATGCAGGCATAATCAGATATAAAGATAAAGAAGTGCATATACATAATCCTCGTATGGCGAGGGATCTTGGTATTAGTATTATTCATCAAGAATTAAACCTTATGCCAGATTTAACAGTTGCACAGAATATATTTATCGGCAAAGAACCTAAAACATTTGGTCTGTTTCTTAACGATACAGATATCAATCAACAAGCGAAAAAACCTGTTAGAAACCATGCATCTGGATATCCATCCTGAGACAAAAGTAGACGATTTATCTGTAGCCAAACAACAAA
>JDSF01000360.1_pt1 | contig 19657 bp, 26 predicted proteins | sample 199441 | NCBI WGS metagenome assembly JDSF01 (sample SAMN02592751, study PRJNA231836) | bioreactor metagenome | isolation source: continuous culture bioreactor denitrification-DNRA | place: Germany: Bremen
CCTAGAAAAACCGGCTTTTTTCCTTAGAAAAAGACCGGTTTTATCTACAAGCTGAAAGGAGCAGTCTAATTGACTGCTCCTTTTTGAGTTTTCGTTGCTATTAGCAACGAAAAAGAGTATTATTAAATTAAGAACAAGTCATTTTGTGCAGTGGCACGGTTCAGAAATGGAGAATACAATGAATTTTGTTGAAAAAATTATGTTAAAAATGATTAGCCACAAAGTCTCTCGTTGGTTTGAAATGGAAAGGTCAATATCTAAGCTTGATGGCGCTACTACATCCGTTTTGACATCTCCAGCCAAAAGCTGGCCTGATCCTGATAAAATTCCGTTTGGAAAAGAAGTGCCTTTCAATTTCAAAAAACATTTTGTTGGTTGGGAAACATTTAAAAAACTGTATTTCAGAAGGCATGAAAGCCATCTCTTCTATCTCTGATAATCCTAAAACTGCAAAAAATAACTATTACTGCAGATGAACTGAGGTCCTTTGAGGTATTAACTAAAGAACTTGGTATAGACATTGTTGGCTACTGTAACCTTCCAAGACACCTCATTTTCAAAGACAGAGCAGTTCTATATAATTATGCTATTATACTCGCTAAAGAAATGGACAAAGAAGCTATCATGAATGCACCTAGTGTAAGTACATTCAAGATGGTCATGTCAACCTATGACACCTTAGGCATCATAACAAACCAAATAACAAAACATCTTAGAAACAAGGGATTTCAGGCTCAGGCAAGCCACCCTCTAGGTGGATTAGCTGTCTATCTCCCACTAGCTGTTGAAGCTGGACTTGGATGGTTTGGTCGTCATGGACTTCTAATTACACCTCAGTTCGGAGCAAGACAACGACTTTCTGCTATATTTGTAAACATTGAAAACTTACCTTTAAACACTGAAAACAATCATACGTGGATTGAGGATTTTTTGTAAAAAAATGCGGCAAATGTATTCGTACATGTCCAGGAAATGCAATTCTTCATGAACCAATTGAACATCCCTTAGGCCGCAAAACTTGTATTGAAAGAGATAAATGTCTTACTGAATTTGTGAACAACCAAGGCTGTACTATATGTATTAGGGATTGTGTGTTCACCCATTCAAATTATGACAAACTTCACCTAACCGTTAGACAGGAGATTTAATTATGGAACACTTACAGCATTCTGTTGAAAATCTTATAGGAAGTGATATCAATCGAGCTTCCATTATTTTAAGAAAAAAGCTAACTGACTTGTTTAAAAAGCACAAAATCGATCTCACTCCAGAGGAATTTGCACTCCTTAGCAGAGTGTGGGAAAACGAAGGCATCCTACAAAACCATCTTGTTGAAAAAACACTAAAAGATAAAACCAGAGTGACTAGGCTATTAAACAATCTAAGTGACAAAGGATTCATTTATAGAAAAATTAATGACAAAGACAAAAGAAAGCAATTTATTTTCCTTACAAACGAAGGCAAAGATCTGCAATCAACAATTATGCCCATTGTAGATCATCTAATGACAAGGGTTAGTAAAGATATTGATCCTAAAGAGATAGAAATTACACAGCGCGTTCTCAAGCAGATTTTTTTCTAACCTCAATAGTTCAAAACAAGGCTAATCTTGCGTTCGAATTTTTCTATTTTTTCTATGAGTCCTTTTTTATAATTTTCTTCAATAAACTTGTCGTTATCAATAGCTTCCAAACCTATTATCGTGTAAACTTTAATTGATAATAATAATCATTACTCGTAAAATAATATTGGGAGCCTATTGTGATTTATAACAGTAAAATACTCGTCGTTGATGACGATCCAGATATTTGTGAAATACTAAAAATAATACTAACCAGTGCAAATCACTATTGCCACTATGTCAGTAATGCAGAAGACGCCTTTGCTCAAATTGACGCACAACCATGGGATCTCGTTATTTTAGACGTTATGCTCCCAACAAAAGACGGTTTCGCTATTTGTAAACAGCTACGGGAGCAGAGTAATTTACCTGTTCTATTCCTGACCTCAAAGGACTCTAAACAGGATCAAACACAAGGTTTTGTGTCTGGCGGTGACGACTATCTAACAAAACCATTTTCCAAAGACATACTCCTTGCACGAGTAAACGCCATTCTTAGGCGTTATTTGGTTTATCAAGGAAAAGACAATTTGCCAACTGTTGAAGAGCTGGAAGTACAGGTTTATGACAAGGAACTGCTTGAGTTAAGAAAACAACTAACAGACCTTGAAGATAGGATTTTAATGCATTTACATACCCATCGTGGTTCATGTTGCTCTGCTAAAGAGCTTTACGAATCCGTTTGGCACGAACCTTCTATGGACTCATCTAACAACACGGTCATGGTTCACATATGGCACTTACGAAAAAAACTTGAAAAGAATCATTTTAAACATTTACATATTCGAACTATTTGGGGAAAGGGGTACCAGATTGACATCTAACACTAGTTCTGTGCAACACCAGTTCAAAACACATTTAGTGAAAAGTTCTGGTTTTGCTTTTCTCATTTTTCTACTGGTTTATGTCCTACTTATGATTTGGTTTATTCCCTATCAGGCAAGACAAGATGTCATTCAACATCAAACTCAAGATCTAGCCGTTTCCTTTCAGAGATTTATTTTAGACAATAATGTTTCTATATTCGATAAACAAAGCATTGAGCAGTGGAACGGACGTCACAGCTACGTTATTCTACTTATTCATGAGGAGCCAAACGTTTCTGATACAACCAGTAAAACATTCTCAATTGATTTTAAGGAAGGGCGTTACCCAGTACATATACTGCTACTTAATAAATTCAAATATAAATCAAGAATTGCAGTTGTCTCCTCTACAATTGCCATATTGTCTTATTTAGGCTTCCAAATGTATTTCTTTAAAAAAAACGACATGCAAATTACCAATCACTTATGAGTCAATTGGAAGATTTGACAACAGATGACGCCTCTAAAATCGAGCCCTCTCACTCTCAAATAGACTCGCTCATTTTAGATTCTACACTCGATAAATTACGAAATAAGATTGAGAACTTTAAAAGACGAGAAAAGTCACGAGAACAAGTGGCTAATGATTTAATGGCTTCTTTCTCTCACGATTTAAGAACACCACTGACTGTTATAATTGGCTACTTAGAAATTCTTGGTGAAAAGCCTTCAAACAGAATTATGGTTGGAAAAGCCATTGAACGCACAAAATATTTGCATCAAATGATGGATGACGCCCTACATTTTTTCTATAGCTCATCCCTGTCAAAAACCAACCTTCAAGTAGAAACTGTCAACTTCGTCACAATGCTTCGACATTACTGTACCTACCTGGAAGCCATTTTAAGTGAACGCCACTCATTTACTAATCGCCTAACAAACGATCCCACCAATATCTCTATTAACGAAGGTCTAATGAATAGACTATTTGACAATGTGTTGTCCAATTTGATGAAGTACTCTGATCAAAACAAGCCCATATCACTTATGAATTATGTAGAAAACGGATGGCTTGTTTTTTGAACAGGTTAACAGCGTTTCACCTTCAAACGAACACTCTAGCGGTTCTGGACTTGGTTTAAAAACTTGTAGACGTATAATGCTACTCCATAATGGTCGTTTAGAGATTCCATCGAAGGCAAAACATTCACACTTAGGCTATACTTCCCCTATAGCTTATAGGGCTAAGAATACAAAACGGCAGTCTCCATTATGGTGACTGCCGTTTTATTTTTTTATCCAGCTTGTTTTAATACATTTTTATTACTTTGACTTTCCGTTTGAGCATTTTTTATTCTATTCAGGACAATGCATCCTAATATTATGAGGGAACCACCTAAAAGTGTAGAAATAGAAGGGATTTCATTCCAAATTATAAAACCCCAAAGCGCATTGATGGCAATTCCACTATAGCGAACCATTTCGACCACAATGGCATTTTCACATGTGAATGCCCTTGTTAAGTATACCTGTGCAAGTAATGATACAACACCTATTAATATGAGTGCTACCCACTGAATAGGAGACGGCATTACAAACTTATTCCACATTATCACAACAGATATTGCGGTTGACATCATCATAAAATAAAATATGATTTCTAAAGGATGATGCCCAGCCTTGCCTAAGTAACGAATACTCGTCGCTGCACCACCAGAAAAGAAGGCTGCGCCAATTCCAAGTAATGCAGTCCATCCAAATGACTCAAAAGACCAAGGTGAAAGAGTCAGTAATACGCCTGTCATGACAATTGCAACTACAGGTAATAACCCTTTTGGCAATGATTCCTTTAGAAAAACCATTGAAAAAAATGAACACAAATATTGGTGAAAGATTCACTAAAACCATAGTATCCAGAAGGGGCAATTTAGATAAAGCCATAAAATAGGCAATCATATATGCTCCACCCAAAACACCTCTTAAAACCAGTATTTTTCTATTTCTCTTAGAAAACGAGATTTTTCTTTGCTTCATAATAAAAAACAGAATCACTAGACCTATTACACTTCTAAAAAATACAATTTCAATTGATGGAAGTGTGGATGACGTCGCTTTTACCAGTATATTCATTATGCTAAATATAAGGGATGAAGCCAGGGCATACAGTACGCCCGCTTGTATTTTTTTTCATTTGGCCTCCCTTATACAGCCTGGCTAGGCTTTACTGGTGTCACTGTTACGAATCCACTCTCATTTCGACTCACATCTACTTCCACCTGATACGCACGTTCCAAAAGTTTAATATCAAGTACGTCCTCTGGTTTGCCTTTTTTTTAACGGCGTACCCTCCATTTAGTAGAATCATCTCGTCACTATAACGAGCAGCTAATCCTAAATCGTGTAAAACAACAACGGTTATGGCACCTGTATCTGCACAGTATTGTTTTGCAACTTCAAGAACCTGAAGCTGATGTCTTAAATCAAGCGCACTCGTTGGCTCATCTAAAAGCAATACTTTGGGGCTTGATACTAAGGCCTGGGCCATAACCACCATCTGGCGTTGGCCCCCGCTGAGCTTTGAAAACGGACGCAAACTTATTTCCCCTAGGCCTAATTTGTCAATGATTGCTGCCACAGCATCGAGATGTACATCCTCAACGCGCCATGAAAGATCTTTAACACGCCCTAGAAGGATCATTTCAAATACCGTCAGTTCTGTATGTGTTGTTGCCATTTGAGGCACATAGGAAACCTGACTTCTATCAATCCTATTTCCCTCATCTTCAAATATGTCTATTTGACCTTTATACTTATTTAAACTGGCAATCGCTTTTATCAAAGTTGTTTTTTCCTGTCCCATTTGGGCCAATAACCGATACCAGCTCTCCACCTTTAAAAGTACCTGAAACAGACTTCAACACAGTTTTATTCGAAAATGATACACCCACTTGGTCAAGCTTCATTTGGATCATTTTCCCACTCTCCTTACTATCATGTATATTAGGAATGGAACACCAATCAGAGAAGTTACAATCCCTATTGGTACGATGATACCGGGAATAACTAATTTTGACACATTCGATGCAGTTGCCATTAATAGAACTCCCAACATGGCTGACATTGGCGCTAAATATCTCTGGTCTTCACCCACAAGCATACGGGCAAAATGGGGTGACACTAACCCAATAAATCCAATTGTGCCAACAAAAGATACCGCTCCAGCAGTTAGCAGTGCACTTAAAACAAATACATGTAGTCGTAGTTTATCTGTATCAACACCTAAACTCTTTGCTCTTTCCTCACCCGCAGACAATGTTGTTAACCGCCATGCATAACGTGTAAGAAGCAGTGCGCAAATTATAAAGATAGATCCACTTACAAATACGCCAGTCCAAGTTGATTTCAGCAAACTTCCAAACATCCAATATACAATTTGTCCCGCAACTTCTGGTGTTGATCTAAACTGAACAAGTGACAATAAGGCTTGGAAAAGAAAGTGAACAACTATGCCAAATAGAACCATTGACTGAGCCTGCATACCTTTAATTCGGCCAACATAGTAAATAGCATAGTAGAGGCCAAAGTCATTGAAAAGGCCAGTAGTGGAGCATTAATCCATGACAGTCCACCACCAAACGGAAATCCAGAAATAAAGGCCATTGCAGCACCAAAGCCAGCTGCAGAAGATACCCCAAGCGTATAGGGACTGGCTAAAGGATTAGCCAGTATCGTTTGCATTTGAGATCCTGCCAAACCTAACGATGCCCCTACACATAAACATATCAACGTCATAGGCATACGTACATTCCATATAATTGAGGCAATGATACTTTCACCATTTGGGCCTTCTAATAGCCCCTTTATAACGTCATCGATCGATACCCCCGAAGATCCCACTAACAAATCTGAGAAAAGGGATAATAGAATCATTACAAAAGTAATTGTAAATATTGCATTTCTTTTGCTCGTTATTTGTTTATATGCCTCTACTCCACTAACCATCAAATCTCACCATAAATGTCCCATTTGGTTCGATTGGTAAGTAATTCCCGTAGAATTCTTCCAAGTTTGCAACTGGATTCACATCTTCAAACAACTCAGGGTACATAGACTTTGCAATGTACTGTAAGTACACATAATCATACACACTTCTTAAACCAGCATGGTCTACAGCATGAATGTTTGACGACTTAACAGCATCAAGTTTACTCCAACCTGGTCTTTCTGTGTACGGCTTAATACGTGCAAATGTTTCTTCTGGTTGAACATCAAAGCCCACCTTTATACGGTTACCAGTATCGTTGGTCCACCTAGAACCCGCAAAGAATATAATTTCAGGATTTGAAGTCAATATGTACTCTGGACTTAGTGGCCCATAGTTCTCAATTTTACCGGCTGCAATATTATTGCCACCACCATTCATGACCATACGCCCCCCACATGTACTCCCCATAGCTATTGCCATATTCTGTTGCGCCTAGGTTACCCAGTTCAACATATACATTTACCTTTTCTTCGTTTTTTAAGGTCAGCAACACGCGCTTTTACATCTTCAACTGCACTTATGTATTCGTTTGCCACAATCTTTGCACGTTCTTCGTTTCCAGTAACAATTCCAAGTACTTCTGTACTCTTCATATGACTTTCTAATGTTTGTGCATTATAGTCAACAACAACAACTGTCACACCCGATTCCTCAAGTTTGTTAACATTCTCTCCGAGAGTGTCATACTGGAATGGCGCTAGAATTGCAACGTCAGGCTGTACACTCAGTACTGTTTCCATACTGAATGACCCCTTATAAATTGACCCTGTGTCAATAATATTCTTAAGCTCAGGTACAGACTTTTCATAAGACAAATACTGAGAGTTAAAGAAATCTGCCCATTCTGCTTTCGCCATACACACTAAATTGTCAAAATTACCGTTCACTGCGTAATAACTTTCTGCATAAAACCCAAGAAAAACACGTTCAGCAGGCTTTTCCATAGTAATTTTTCGACCCTTAAGATCTTCAAACTCAATGGCTGACACTTCCACTGTTTCTTTATTTTTTTCCGTTTTATCTTCTTCTGTTGACTCTTTGTCTTCACTAGCTTCATAACTTCCAGCAGCCTCTGCTTCAACAACATCGCTTGTAGCGCTGCAACCCGTTAAGACTATACTAAAGACAAGAACTAAACTGACCAATAGTCCAAATTTTTTCATAAACATGTTATGACCTCCTCTATGATTAAGCTCCAATTTTTTTCTGCAAATACATCATATGCGGAGTGTGATGTTTTGACAATGATATTCATTCTCGTTTAAGATTTCTTAAGAATTATATTTCTAGTAAACTGAGCAATCAGTTATGATCATTCAGTTTACTAAAAAGTCATAGTAGGTTTTAATGTTTTCAAGTTCTCGCCAAGATTTCACCTCAACTGGATCACTGTCAAAATCATAAATTTTTGCACCTTCTATCGATAAAAGAAACGGGGAATGTGTTGCCATAACAATCTGGCAACCAAAATATCTTGCAGCTTCTTCAATAAAGGTTTTGAGCTTCAATTGCATCTTAGGTGACAAGCTATTTTCTGGCTCATCTAACAAAAACAAACCGTCCTCTGTCAGCTTTTCTGAAAAATACTTAAAGGCATTTTCACCATTGGAATTTGTTTTTATATTAGAGATTAAATTGTCTCTAACATACCTTGATTGGGTCTTGCTCCTAGATTGGTTCACTTGTTTTAAGCGGTCGTAATCATCCATAGAGTTCATTTTGAACTTGGAATACTTTGCATCTAGGTACTCTGTAAACATTTCATCACGTTTCAAATCTACGCCTTTGTTTAAGTGTCTAATATTAAGGGCGAAATCAAAAACATCATCACTGGTAACTATTTCACTAGACTGTGGAATATCTTCTTCAAGTTGATATTTACAAAGTTCTAAATAATCGCCAATGAAATTTGACTGATTAAAAGCAGACGCTCGTTTTAGTTTAAATTTTTCAGCCATTACATTGAGGGCTGTTGTTTTGCCTGACCCATTACCACCATAAAGTATTGTTATAGGTTCAAAATCCAGTTGTAGTGGCTCATGAAAGGCAAACACCTGGAATGGATAGAATGTGCTATAGCATTTTCGTTTTATCTCTGCAAAAAAATCAAACTCATCATCTTTACTCGGAAATACAAATTTCTCAAGATAAATCATGACTTACCTCCTGAACATACTCTGTTTACATACAAGCTGATTATATCATTTCACTTTCATTATTAAACGATCCGATTTCCCTATATTCCAAGTTTATATTAGTATGGAAGTTCGATATACTTAAGCTAAATAAGAGCGGAGGTCAACATGAAAAAAGAATCCTGTTACCATCAATTTTCCGAAGCTATGGATCGTATGGCTAAAATTTCTGAAGATAAAAAGAAGCAATGGTTTGATCTTTGTACGCTAATAAAAGTTAGAAAAGGTGAACAGTTTATTGTTGCTGGAGAACACTCTCGAAAAGTGGCTTTTAACATTAATGGTATTTTCCGTTTGTATTATATTGATCTGAAGGGAAATGATTACACTAAGGGATTCATGCCTAAAGACAGCATTATTATTTCATATAGTGCGCTCGCAGAAAACCGTGCATCGTATTTTAGTATTGAAGCGTTAAATGATTGTGACGTTCTGGTTTTTGACTATGATACGTGGATGACCCTGATAGCTGAGGATTTGGAGTGGTACCCTCTTCTTCTAAAGCTAGTAGAAAGAGCATACTTTATGAAAGAAAAAAGAGAAAAAGCCTTTCTACTCGACGATGCAACTATGCGTTATTTAGATTTTAAGAAAGACTACAGTCACATTGAAAAAGAACTTAAACAGTACCACATTGCTTCTTTCTTAGGCATTACACCAGTTGCTTTAAGCCGAATTAAAAGAAACCTTAAAGACAAATATATTTGATTTTATTATCCTATGTTAATGAATGACCTTCTGATTAAACCTATTATGGACTTATCAGGAGGTCATTATTATGAGTTTAAATAAAAGGAAAACAGTACTGATCACAGGCGGAAGCTCTGGTGTTGGGTATGAAAAAAGCTAAGCAGATGAGTTCAAAAGGATATGAAGTGATTATTTGTGGAAGATCTATGAGTAGGCTTAATGAAGCGAAAAGAAAGGTCCCTGAACTTCATATAGTTCAGTGTGATGTCAGTTCACACGAAGATCGAAAACGACTTGTAAATACAGTTTTAGATCAATTCGGCAAGCTAGATATACTTATAAATAACGCAGGCATCGCTAAAAGATATTTTTTCAATGAAGTTGATAATCTCGAAGACATTACTGAGTATGAATGGACTATCAATTACTTGGCACCGCTTTCTCTAATAAAGATGTTTTTACCTTTGCTGGAGAAATCTAAAGGACAAATAGTCAATGTCACTTCCGGACTGGTTTATGTTCCGCTTTATATCGAACCAAATTATTGTGCAACAAAGGCAGCTCTTCACTCTTACACTGTAAGCCTTCGATTCCATCTAAAAGATTCAGATGTCAGTGTTTCTGAGATTTTCTATCCAGAAATGAATACCCCCTTCCAAGAAGGTCATGCAAGTTCAAAAGCACTTGAACCCGATGAGGCTGCCACAATTGCCATTCAAGGACTTGAGCAGGGAAAAGAAGAGATTAGGGTAAAACGTTCTAATCTTTTGTATACCTTAAGTCGACTAATGCCGAATAGAATCCTTCATATTTTAAATGGTAGCATTGGTGACAGAATTGAACAAGCACGGTCAAAGGGGAGTCTATCTTCAGGTAAATAATAGTTAAGAAGCATTAATAAGGATGGATCAATGAGATCCATCCTTTAATATTTTTAATCAGTATTTGTCCATGCTTTTACAAGTAAATCAACGGCTGGAGAAATATCTTCAAACTCTATTCCACCAAAACCAAATACAACTGAACTATATTTATTATTCTCAGGATTACTCCAGAATTTATCAGTGGGATACACCTTAACACCAACTTCTTCAGCGCGCTTCATTAAATCTTTTTCGCTAATATCGCGATTTACTTGCACCAATAAATGAAGCCCTGCATTCTTGCCAAATACAGAAATAGTGCTTCCAAATTTACTCTCCAGTGCCGCTACCAGGGCATCATGTTTCTTCTTCTGAAGTTTTCTATTTCGTCTTAAATAACTTTCCCAATGACCTTCCTTCATAAAGGCCGCCAGCGTTTTCTGAGTCAGCAAAGAAACCGAAGACGGATACTCCTTAAATACATCAGTAAACACATTTAAGACCCCTTTTGGGATTACCATGTAAGCTAAACGAAGCGTTGGAAAGAGAAACTTTGAAAAAACTACCTATATACACCACCTTATCTGCTGCTATAGACTGCAATGACTGAACAGGATTTGAATTATATCTGAGGTGACAACTATAGTCATCCTCAATAATCAATGCTTCACTTTTATGAGCCCAGCTAATTAGTTCAATCCGTCTTGAAATTGGCATAATATGCCCATGGGATACTGGTGTGACGGCGTCACATAAACGGCTCCCACTTTTTTCTTTACTAAGCAGATTTACGTTTAGCCCCTTTGAGTCCAGTGGAACCGCTTTAACATCAAATCCATGGTTTTTAAAAGTGGTTCGAGTAATATGATATCCTGGATCCTCCATGGCGACAGATGAAGTAGATTGTATAAGTATTTGACTTAACATGCTTAAACAGTAATGAACACCCGATCCAATAAATATCTGGTCAACAGAGCACTCAACCCCTCTATATAACCTTAAGTACTTTAGAATTTCCTCTCTAAGATCTAATTCACCAAATGTTGGCCCATAAAACGACATGTTCTTTTCATTTTCTCTTATACATTTATTCATTAAGTTTTGCCACCTGCTTATTGGCAAATGTTTTGGACTTAACATTCCATATTTAAAGTCGTACTGAATATGTGGCCTCTCTAAATGAGTTTCAAGAGCTTTCTCTACCACAGTTGCTGGTTTTTCACCACCAGTTACTGAGGAAATCGGTGAGAAGTCTACACTTTCGACAAAGAAACCTTTTCGTGGCTCACTGATTAAATACCCTTCTGAACTAAGTTGATGATATGCTAAATCAACAGTGTTTCGGCTAATATTCAAGTTAAGACTCAATGTTCTAGTCGATGGCATTTTTTTCTTTGGGCTTTAACTCACCAGAAATAATTTTGTCTCTAAGTTGTTTATAGAGCTGAACATATATTGGTGTATCTTTGTTTTCTTTTATGATTAGCATTCAAAGTCCTCCTACAATTCTATATTGAATCCTATCATGCTCAATTACACTATTTAATAGAAAATCTCTATTCTACCTAATCGCACATAGATATTTTCTATACTTACCCTAAACTCAGTACTTACACTTCCCCCCCCAAGATTACCTACCTGACTTTACTTCACCCTATTTTCTTAGATCTATCACTTAATTTCATTACAACCGCCCCCCCCTTCACTGGCCCTACTTTAAAAATCTAAACTGGCACTTTCTTGCAGTGATTTTCTACTTTACAATTGGGACTGTTCAACAATCTAGACAATAAATTGGTAAAAAAAAATGGAGGTCTTTAAAATGAAAAATGAAATCAGTATTAAAAAAATCAAATCAGACGCTGAGGCTCTGTATCGAAATGGTGAATTTTACTGCTCAGAGGCAATTGTATATTCTATAAAAGAAAACTTCAGTTTAGATATGCCCGATGAAATGATTGCTATGGCTTCAGGATTTCCTGTTGGCATTGGAAAGTCAAAGTGTGTCTGTGGCGCAGTTTCGGGTGGTGTTATGTCATTAGGTTACTTTTTCGGTAGAACAAAAGGTGGAGACCCTAAAGTTCAAAACACACTAGAACTTGCTCATGAATTACAAGAAAGCTTCAAGGCCAATCATAAGGTCCTGTGCTGTAAAGTTCTAACACGGGGTATGGATATGGGATCTGGTGAACATAAAGACCAGTGTGTTGCATTCACTGGAGAAATTGCAGAAAAAAACAGCTGAAATAATCGCTCGTGAACTAGATATTAAGAATATTGATGTTTAGTGGTGTCATAATGAAATCAATTATAAAAAGAACACCACTTCCAATTGCCGGTTTAATGCTTGCCCTAGCTGCATTAGGTATACTCGTTCAACCTTACGGCATACTATACAAAAACACCCTTGGTCTGATGTCTACTTTTATCTTGATCCTTTTGGTTACTAAACTATTTTCAGACTCACAGTCAGTGGCTGAAAACCTTAATAACCCAATAATAGCCAGTGTTACACCTACTTTCTCCATGGGTTTGATGTTGCTCTCAACATATTTCCGAACAGACTTCCCCCCGTACTGCATTTATGGTTTGGAGCTTGGCGCTTTTCATGCACTTTGCCTCAGTGGGTTGGTTTACTTTTAAACATATGAATCCCTTTAAGCTTATAAAGGTCTCTCCAAGTATATTTATTGTGTATGTTGGAGTCATAATTGGAAGTGTAACAGCTCCCGCATACGGTCTTCAAAATTTAGGACAAATCGTTTTTTTGGTTTGGATTCTGTTGCTATTTAGGACTGCTTCCCCTTGTCCTATCAAGGGTATTCTTGTTACCTCAATTACCTGAACCAGCAATCCCTTTAATTACAATACTTGCTGCCCCAGCAAGTCTTTGTCTTGTTGGATATCTATCCGTTTATAAAAATTCACATAGTTCGATGGTTGTTATATTGGCAGTACTATCACTATTAACATATAGCTGTGTGCTTGTTTATTTGCCTAAAATGTTAACACTGAAATTTTACCCGAGCTTCTCAGCTTTCACATTCCCACTTGTAATTAGTGCGACTGCTATGAAAAAGGCCTCACCACTTTTATCAGACACAGGATTTGATCCGAATATGCTTTTCTACATTGTGAAATTCCAAGAAATCTTGGCAGTTCTCATTACACTTTATGTTCTTATAAAATACGTCATTTTTTTGAATGGAAACAAAAGAAAATCTGTGTCAGAGTCCCTAGGAAAATCAGCATAAATCACTAATAAGAAAATAAATTTCCAGACTAAAAGCATCCAGAGAATTGATTAACAATCGGTTATCTGGATGCTTTTCTGGATGTTTATCTAATTAAATAGTATATCTATCATTATTATTCATACGACTCCGTCAATTTCTCATAAATGACATCTGAGTAATTCACAAACGAAATATAACAAGGATCATATACACCCAAGTTTACCCTAGAGCTTTCAATATATAAACTAGTGGTATAGACATTGCCAAACTCATCCCTAGACGAAGTAATGTAATCATAATTTGTAGGCCAGCCAAAGGTTGAAGTCATTTCACCATTTGGGTAAGCTTCGATTAATGTATCAAATAGATATTTAGGAGTGTAAATGAGCTCACTCTCTGTATACATCACCGCAACATCAACATCTAATACAGTATAGTCCCCTGCATAATCTAAGCCAGGACCAGCATTAACAGGGTCTAAACTATTGTCGTAAATTGGCCATTCTAGTTCAAACCAAGTGTCCCAATTTATATTAGGGTTTTTTAATGCATATGCTGTTTTCTGTTCCTCAAGTGTCACTGTATACTCATCAATTTTCTTGTCGCTATATCCGTACTTTCCTGGTATTGAAAAATCATACTTGGTCTCTCCAAGCATTGCTACAGTTTCCTCTGTCGTTAGCGGTCGATATATCAACACACCATTTACTGATATACTATTAGCAACGCCAGGGATATCTTTCATACCTTTTAACTTTTGACTGGATGCAACTATAGCTTCTTCTGTATCTGGAAGCAAGGGTGTTTTCTTTATCATTTCATCATTAGAATTCTCTTGTACATTATCGTTTACAAGAATGACAAAGTAGTCTCTAGTGTCGTTATATTGTTGCCCCATAATATTCAGAGTGTCAACAAACCTATGATACTCATTGCCATCAGTAGTATAGTCCGATGCCCAGTAATACCCACTTGGCCATCCGAGGTCTTCAGTTGGACCCGCTTCAAAGCTATTAAACAGGATCTTCAATTCATCTTCTGATGCCACTCGAAGAGACAATGACGACGCATAAGTCCCTGCTGTCGCTGGTGAGTTTCCATCATAGTCTTGCCAGTAATCATCGTGTGCTAGATTTGAACCGTGGTTATTGTTATTCCAATCAAACTTTCCCCATTTAATTTGCATCCAAGCGTCCCAATCAATGTCCTTATACTTATTTTTCAATTCATTTATTGTATATTCATTATGGTATATATCCATCGATTCAAGCGCATCGTATTGAATACCTACCAATTCAGCTTCTGTCAGTGGTCTATAGAACCGCTTTTCACCTATGTCTTTATAGTTGATAACCCCGTCTATGGTTTTCAAAACCTTATCTATTTTAGTTGTTTCTGAAGCAGTCATAGATTCGTTACGATTACTTGTAGTAGCGGGCTCTAGAAGATGTAAGTCATTAGCTAGAACATTTGATATAACATTATTGTCTACTAATTCTTTAACAAGTGTAGTCTCTTTATCTTTCATGGGTGTTTTTAATGCATCAAGTGATATTTTAGCCAAATGATCCCTTAAAAACACCTGAGAGTTCAAGTCTGCTTCTAAGGCAGCATCAATCATATTTATATCCTTTGATTTTGCAATGGCATCATTCCATGAAAAATCCCCACTTTGATCGTCATAGTCAAGTGCCCTTAAAAGGAAGGTCATATATGATTTAGCCTGCATTTTATCATTAGAACCAAACTCTGTATCTGAAATTCCATTTGTGAACCCCATTTTGTAAAGGTAGCCAACAAATGGTGAACCCCACTCTGGAACATCTTCAAAAGGATGAGGGTAGTTGTTCTCTAGCGCCTCACTTTCAGCACCGAGGAGTTTTACAAACATAATGCCACCTTCAAGGCGGGTCGGCTCCCTTTCTAGCTCAAAGCCCTTTTCCGATCCCTTAAAAACATTAATACTTTTGAGTATTTCTGCTTCCTCCAGATATACCGCTTCACTTGCATACCCTAATGAAGTATTTGAAGCAAGCAAACCAATCAATAAAAAACACAGTGAAGTAATCTCGTATTTTCATAGAACCATCTCCTAAATAATCCTGCCTAGAACAACTTATTCTACATATATACCCTAATACTGAGAAATAATTATGTACACAGCACTTTCAGATCGTCTTTACTTATATCTCATTTACAGCTATACTGACATAAGCTAAACAGTACACTATTTATTTTGTCATTCTTATTAAAATAACAGGAGAACAAAATGTTTCGACTTTGGGGTAAGATAATAAAAAACAATACAATTGTCAGTGATACTGTCTTTGAACTGAACTCGAAAGAACTTAGTATTGAGGCGAAACTTGATCAGGGACTTGAAGCTCTTTGTTATCACTTTGACATTCAAAAGCCTATGTGGTTTAACGAAAATAACAAAGATTTTGCACTTGTAAATAAGACTAGGTTTATAGATCATCATTTCATTGAAGAGATTAATTTTGATTATTTTGAGATTGAAATTATTGAAGACAAATAACCAATGCGCTTACATTGAGTTTGAAACACATGTTTCAAACTCTTTTTGCATTACAAAAACGGAGCCTATTCACAATGAATAGCTCCGTTTTTTATAGGGTTTATTAGAAGTCCCATTTTGAGGCATCAAATAAACTAATATTTAGTTAGAATGTCTGCTTCGTAGTATAGAGTGTCACCACACTGATTTGTACGATCTCTATCATAGTAGTATTTCACAATTTTCTTCCATAATGGTCTACCAGCACCTGATCCGTAAGGATAGTATGTTGTATTTTCATAATATAGATTGCTCCAGCCACCATTAACAACTGCTGTTGCTATACCTGCAAGACCTCCAGATACAAGATTTCCTCCAGTAATAACAGTTCCTAATGCGAATGTAACAGCTGCCGTTGTTAAGTTAGATAATCCCTTATGGCCTGTTGATCTTGTAACTTTGTAATACTCATCATCTTTTGGATGCCATTCTTTGCTTGCAGCCATTAACATCATTCCAGATGATCTTTCGACTAGTGAGATTTCCTCTTCAATAACAACATGTGACTGTACAACATTAGTTGTTCTATTATCAATAACAGCAACCACAGATCCGTTAGACTTCTTGTCAAAACTTGTTTGAAGCTCTTCAACAAAGTTCAATTTTCCATCATTTTTTTTATACTTTTTAGTATAGACAATATCATTAACTACTTTTTCATCATAGTAGTATGTTTGACCATCTTCATTTTTTTTCATATTGCATTACGAAACCATTATTAGTTTCATAAAATACTAAACTGTTATTCAGATTAGAACCCGCAAATGTAGCCATATTAGCGTTTACTATCAACAAAGTAACAACTAACATCATTGATAAATGTTTTTTCAAATTTTTCATTCTACTATTCTCCTCAAATCTTATAAGTAAGTTTTAAAGAGTATCATCATTGCAAGTACCAAAAGAGCAAAGTAATCCATTCGACTATGCTCTTGGATTTCCATTAATTTGTGTAAGTTTTCAATGACTGAATGTAAGTTTGATCCAGTACCATTCTCCTCTTGTTTAGTTTTCAAAGATAGTATTAGTTTCTCTTGATTCTTACGTATTCTCCATATGTGAATCCTTAATACTATCCCGCCTCCAAGAATCATTAGTACTGGGCTCATTTCCTGTAAAGACATAAAGTGTTCACCTCCGATCTACATTATAGCTCTTTTCGTATAATGATGATACTTCCAAAGCCCATTATAAGGTAATGTTGTTAATATTTGAACTTTTTTTTGCATAAATTGTATTTATTTAACATTTCGGTCGAATCCATTATTTCCCAAACTATATTTATTACAATATTTCAACACCTCTTAGTACAAATTACCATTGACCATTACGATACTGTAATTATCGCTTCTCATTAATTCCATAAGCATTCATTTTTATAAATGAAACAATATGCAAAATAGAGGGCAGTCATCTCCTTGAGATGATTGCCCTCTATTTTGCATATATTTTTGTCTTATTGCGAGTAAGACCCTTCTTCAGTTTTTGTTGAATCTGAAACCAGTTTATTTATAGTTTCCATTTCATTTGTAGTTAAATTACGCCATTTACCTACAGGTAATTTGTCTAGAGTAATGTTCATAATTCTTACACGTTTAAGTTTTACAACGTTGAACCCTAAGAACTCACACATTCTTCTTATTTGTCTATTAAGACCTTGAGTCAGAATAATTCTAAAGACATATTTCCCCTCTTTAGTCACTCGACATTTTTGTGTAACTGTATCCAGAATTGGAACACCATTTCCCATTTTCTGAATGAACTTAGACGTTATTGGTTTGTCGACAGTTACAACATACTCCTTTTCATGATTGTTGCCCGCACGAAGAATTTTATTAACTATATCCCCATCGTTTGTCAGGAATATTAAACCTTCTGACGGTTTGTCTAGTCGACCAATCGGGAATATTCTCTTTGGATAATTAATATAATCTATGATGTTGTCCTTAATTTTGAGTTCTGTTGTACATGTAATACCTACTGGTTTATTAAAAGCTATATAAACAGGTTCCTCTTTTGATTTCAAAGGTTTTCCGTTTAGTTTCACTTGATCTTTTAAAGTGACTTTTGTACCCATTTCCGCTTTTACACCATTTACAGTGACTTTTCCCTGCTCAATAAATTTGTCGGCTTCTCTTCTAGAGCATATACCTGTTCCACTTATAAACTTGTTTAGTCTTATGAGTTCAAGATCATTCTGAGATTGATCTACTTTTTCAGTTTTTTTTATAATTTTTCTTCTTTTTTCATTTCGCACCTTCGCTTAGTACTTCGTAAAATTTCTCCTCGTTACTTTAATTCGTTCCTGTTTATATTATCACATTTACTGGCCATCCATTTAATACACTATACTCATAAACCCGTTCTACTTATACCGTTCAGTTGTGAATTGAAAAAATCACATGCTATAATTGCACCAAATAATTATTTGTACAAGTCACAGATTTACATTTAATTATACTTTTGTGAAGAGGTAATTTCTATGACTAACATTATAATGAAAATGAAACACACATTCACACAACTTAATCTTGAATCTAGGATTCTGATAATATCTATGCTAACAGGCACTTTAATCTGTTTTGCATCAGCAGTGGGGAATTTTTTTCCTTGGTTTGGGAGTGGTTGCAATACTAATTCCATTCTCAATGGGCGCATTATATATCTATTTTTTTTGCATAACATACTGAAAAAGAACAATTATGCATTCGCCGCATACGGATCCCTCCTCATGCTTACTTGCTTAGTTTTTTCCATTACTCTGGCTTGTTCACGAAGGCTTGTTCGGTTCAATTCCTTATTTCTATGTTTTTATGATATTTTTAACAGCAGTTGTTCTAAATAAATTGAGATACAAAGAAATGATCGGTCTTCAAATTTCAGTTGTTTTCTTTTTAATCCTTATCGAACGACAATACCCTCATCTTATTATTAAATATGACTCAGAACTCGTAAAGACAATTGATGTAGGTAGTTCACTTATTGTAGTGATCCTTCTAGTGTTTTTTTTATGATGGTATATATTATGAAGGTATACCATCAAAATATCGTACAACTAGAAAGCATTCGAGATGAGCTAACACAAGCAAATGCTAGCCTGCATATACACTCTATTACTGATGAACTCACATCACTCTATAACCGAAGGTTTATCATGAACAGATTGAGTGAGATATGCGAACTAGATGACACCTTAAATACTTCAGTAATTATGCTGGATATTGATCATTTTAAGAACATAAATGATACATTTGGACATTCGACTGGTGATGATGTTTTACGCAGAATAAGTAGTCTACTTAAAACCATCATTAAGTGTGATCATCATGTTTCAAGACTGGGTGGCGAGGAGTTTCTAATTATTGTGAAGTCTGATTCTCATCATATACCCTTTAAAATAGCTGAAGAAATTAGACAGGCTATCGAATCACTCAATTGGAAAAATAGCAAATTGACTGTTACAATAAGCGCTGGTGTGTATACCTTAAATAATGATAATGACATTGAGTCCATTCTACATTGTGTTGACTCAGCACTATACTTGGCCAAAAAATAGCGGTCGGAATAAAACTTGCAGCTATTCAGATTTAGAATAAATTATATGAGAATACTGATAACTTAAG
>JDSF01000361.1_pt1 | contig 19402 bp, 21 predicted proteins | sample 199441 | NCBI WGS metagenome assembly JDSF01 (sample SAMN02592751, study PRJNA231836) | bioreactor metagenome | isolation source: continuous culture bioreactor denitrification-DNRA | place: Germany: Bremen
AACTTTATTACCAGCCAAACATTCTTACTGACCATTCACCAACACCTTAAAGGTCCAAGTTAAAATGAGAACTTGCAGACAAAGTCTGGATACCATTACCACAAGTAATTGAACAATACACATTTTGGTTCCCACATTGTCAAGGCAAGCTGCTTCTTCATTTTATAGAGCGAATTACTGTAAGGGCAAAATTGAATTGGCACTCCAAGAATAGAACTCCATTTAGCCGATGTGACTTGGCAAGTTGTGTCGAGGTTCTAGTATAGGGAGTGTTCCAAAGTCATTTAGCGCTACTTCAAAGAATAGAAGTTATTGTAAGCATGTCGATTGCTACTTTGCCTATGAAAGTCGCAGCCCGAATTCAACTGCAAGTAAATAACACTAGTCATTTAACGTATAGGTGCAAGGCCTCTCCTAATTTTCACAGCATAGTTCGTTTCAGCTATCAACTGTAAGTTAACTCTAACTGATTACCTGTAGGCCGATGATACAAAAGAAATGTATTGAGAGACATATTACTTCCAGTGCAAGTTGAATGAAGGGTGTAAAGGCGACAACTCTTTGTAATCAACGTATATTTGTCTATATTCAAAATACTAAAACTCCACGGCAAGCGACACTTTATTGTAAGAATTACATGCTGCAAACTATTACCTTTTGATATTCAAAACGCTGAAGGAATGGTTCAAAGGAACATGAGCTTCTAATTTAACACATTATTGTCAATACAACCTTTGAGGCGTCATGTTACACTAATACCTACATGCACCTGTGCCAATTCCCCTTAACTCCCACAACGCAGACTAGTGCCAGTGTTACATAACTCCCTTATTCCCGCCCCCCCCACATACCCGTGCCAATAGATATGTTTTCACGACACTCCACTAAAAGTCCTAGTCATAAAAACATTTAAAAGTAGAGTGATTGCTGTATGTCGGGAAACCCCTTCATTATGTGTGATACTTTCAAAATAGATTATTGCAACTATCCAACTAAAAAAGAGGCTAGTAATAGCCTCCCAATATAACCCATATTAATTATACTAAATATCTCCAAAATTAGAAACAGTACAACAAATTATAATCCTAACCGGTCCAGTGGATTCACAATCGCTTGTAGCGCTGTATTACTAACATGTGTATATACCTGAGTGGTCTTAGGTGACTTATGACCGAGTAATTCTTGAATATATCTTAGGTCAGTTCCCGCTTCAAGTAAATGTGTTGCAAATGAATGCCTCAATGAATGAATGCTTACAGACTTTTTAATTTCAGCTTTGACACATGCGTTTTTAAATACCCGTTGTACAGTTCGAACAGCAATGGACTTCGCTTTATCAGAACCCTCAAACAACCATACTTTAGGTTGATACTCCATATAGTATTCTCTGAGAAGCTCTAGCGCAGTACCAGACAACAACGTATACCTGTCCTTACGTCCCTTTCCTGCAACCACAGTAATCATCATTCTATCACCATCTATATGTTCAGGTTTCAAAGCACAAACCTCACTCACACGTAACCCCGCACTGTATGTCAAGTATAATAAGGCCTTATGTTTAATGTTGTCATGGGCATTAAGAATACGAGCCACCTCTGACTGGCTAAGTACCTTTGGTAGAGTTTTATCGCTCTTAGGTCTAATCATCTTATGTTTAATGTATAACTTGGGTCTATGTACCTTAAAAAAGAGCTTCACTGCGGAAATTGCCTGATTTACAAAGCTGTGTGATAACTCTTGAATCGCGATCAATTCATAGATGTAATCACTGGCAAAATCTACATCAAGAGCATCGTTTTCCTTTGATATCTTTAAGTATCTATGAATATGCTTCATGTAGACTTCAATGGTTTTAGGACTCATTCCTTTTCGATGCATGTGCATTTGAAACAATTCAATTTCTTTAGCATACTTTTCTTTATGATTCAGAGGCTTGTTCTTGATTGCATCTATATTCGTTATCAACGAGTGATTAATATATGCATCCCAATTGCTAGACTCGCCAACTATCCAGTTACACAAATTCAAATCATATTCTAAGGATTTCGCTAAACAGTTTGTACCATCACTATAGCTATAAACCTCTGAAGAGATATTCTCATCAGTTTTTGCATGTTTTGTAAAAGTTGATCCCTCTACATAATAAAGTCGTCCTAGGTTAAACATATGTATCACAACCCTCCACTTAAAATTTCATTACTCCATTCGGAAATCAAATGGAAATTCGTACACAAACACCAACAATAGAAATAAGAACAACTCCGTCGACATCTCTAAAACTCAAAAGTGAGTCTCATTTTCAAACTTTCGTTAATTACCTTACAAAGAAATCAAACTTCAATATATACCTATAATTCAATCATTCTCCACACTCTAAAGTAACTCTTAAGCATATACTTACTAGAACGTCACGCCTTACATTTTATCCCATTTAACAATAACACAAACCTCTGCAAATGTAAAATAATGGATTTTATTTGTCATAAATTTCCCCTCCGACATTACTCCACATGATGCTATAATAGAAGGGCAAGTATCGAAAGGAGCTGATTGAATTGACAACAGCTAAAGATTGGATTGAAAAGCTTGATATGGTCCCTCATCCTGAGGGTGGCTTCTATACACGCCCATTCGTTTCAAGAGAAAAATACATACGCCATGATATTCCCGGTGTTTCTTCATCAGAACGAAAGCTTTGGACAAGTGAATACATGTTGTTTGAACCTGAAATGATTATGACTTTCCATAGTTTAAGGTCAGAGTCAGTTTGGTATTTCCACTGTGGTGATCCAATTAATTTCTACTTGATATCACCAGAAGGAGATGTCCATTTTAAGCAACTCGGAATTGACTTATCACAAGACAACTCACCACAAATACAGATACCAAAGAACTATGCCATTGCCATTGAGGCCAGTAAAGAATGTTATACTCTCATAGGCACAATGATCTCGCCAGGCTTTGATATGGATGACCTCAAAGTTTACAAACGTGAAGATCTTTTAAGCAGACATCCTTTTCACAAAGAGCTAATAATGAAATATACAGTAGAATCCTTGTATTAATAAAATGATATATTAAGAATTCATCTGCTATTCAAGATTTATTAACATTTTTTTTGCTATTCTTATGTAAGACATAATTAATACAGGAGGAATAATATGAGTAAAAAGCTATCTTTACTAATAGCAGTATTGGTTGCATTAACTGGTGTTCTTATGACTGGGTGTGCGCCTGCAGAGTCAAATGAGACAGATGCTGCTGACAATACAACTAATGAGCAAACACAGAAGGATTCAGAATCAACAACAGAGCCAACTTCTGAAGACTCATCTGAAGAGGAAATGACAGGTCTTCCCGATATGAGTCTTGACCATCCAGTTGTTACTATGACTATTGCAAACTATGGTGATTTGAAAATCGAGCTTTACCCTGAAGTAGCCCCTAATACCGTAAACAATTTTGTTTCATTGGTGAACTCTGGTTACTACGACGGTATCACATTCCACAGAATCATAAACGGATTCATGATTCAAGGTGGAGACCCTGACGGTACTGGCGGCGGAGGACCTGGCTACTCAATTGAAGGGGAATTCTCTGGCAATGGATTCGAAAATAATATTAAACATGTACCTGGTGTACTTTCTATGGCAAGAACAAACGATCCTAATTCTGCAGGTTCTCAGTTCTTCATTATGCATAAAGCTTCATCTCACTTAGATGGTGCATATGCAGCTTTTGGACAAGTCATAGAAGGGCTTGACTACGTTGATCAAATTGCTCAAGTAAAAACTGGTCTTGGTGATAAACCAGCAGACCCTGTGGTTATGGAGAAAGTCACTGTGGAACTTAACGGCTACGAAGCATCTGAGCCGACAAAAGTTGAATAAGACATAATTGATATATTGAAAGGAAGAAACACAATGGAAATGGGAATGTTTATTAAATCTATCGCTCTAGATGAGGAACAACGAATTGTAATAACAGGACAACCTCACCTAGCAGAATACTTAAATGATCAAGAAACTAGAAAAATGCTAAAAGGCGCTGCAGAAAAGGTTCTTGCTGAGGATTTCATTCAAATGGAAGTTGGAAAGACAAGTTGCCGTATATCTGTAACACCTGAAAAGGCTGAGGCATGTATGAAACTTGTTGAAGAAGAGCTTGTTAAAGGTATTGAAATGGCTCTTGCTTTTATGAGTCAGATGAACAATAAAGACAATCCATAAATGAATGAATACAATAAAAGATCCCGAACTCTATGAGTCGGGATCTTGTTTTATGTACCACTTTGATTGAAAATCTAAATACGATTACAGCTGATTACCCCTTGTTATACTCACAGTCCTTTGGGACTTGCCTTCTGGCTTACCATGTGTATAGCCAATTACATTGAAATGTTCTGATAACTTCAAGGCTAGGCTTTCATATTCTGGATATTTAGATCGAAGACAACTAGATAAGTGTACTGTATCAACTTCGTTTATTTTAAATCTTTCAATTTTTTTTATTTAATTCTCCACCAACATGAGTAAATCCAACCAGCTCCACATCATCAGAGTAATTCTCAAAAGCATCTTTTCTATTCATGAAAGCTTTCAAGCACCCCGCACCCGTACATCTTTGTGAAGTTGATTCATTAATTAGTATAGCTATTTTCATTTGTCTCACTCCAAGTGTATTATTGATCTCACAATAATATACTACACTATTTTTGTGCAGTTTTCCGTAACATTCGTCACTATTTACCTTCTTTATACAAAATATATGGAAAAAATTATATCGACATATAGATTATGCGGTTCTTGCCTTCGTATTTTGCCCTATAAAGACCTTCATCCGCAGATTTAATAAGTTTCGTTGGACTTTGATTATTAAACTCAACACCACCACCACTTATAGTAACCTTAAGTTCATCTTCAGAAAAACTCATCTCTTGAATGGATTTTCTAATCTTTTCTCCCACAATAGAAGCCTTCTCAATATCAGTCTCCGGCAAAATAACCATAAACTCTTCTCCGCCGTATCTTCCAACTGAATCACTTTGACGAACAATGCCCTCCATACAAGTTGCAATACTTCGGAGCACTTCATCACCTACTTGGTGCCCGTATGTATCATTTACATTTTTAAAGTTATCTATATCAAATAGGAATATCGACATTGGTTTATCATACCTTTTCGAACGTCCAATTTCCTCATTAACTCGGTCAACTATATATTTATGATTATAAATTTTTGTGAGTCCATCAGTAATAGATGCCTTCTCAAGCTCTGCATTTGCTCTCTCAAGTTCTTCTCTTAATATGAAGTTTCTTGAATGGGCCCTAATACGCGCCATAAATACACTTGCATCAAAGGGCTTCATGATGAAATCATCTGCCCCAGAACTTAATGTATGTGCAATGGTCTTGTAATTAGATATCGAGGATATTAAAATGATCACACTATTTCGAGCTTTTTTTCTTAAGGTAAGAAGAACTTCCTCTCCCGATATGCCTGGTAAAATAAGATCCAGTACATATATTGCATATTCCTTTTCAGAGTTTAGCAAATCCTCAGCTGTATAATAGGAGTCAATATTCTTAATACTATGCAGTTCAAAAATATTTCTTACCATAGTATTAACAAGCATACTATCATCTAGAATAGCAATAGATCTATTTTTCATTTTATTTATTACATCATCCTGAATTTCAAACGCCTCTATATATGATTTAAGTTTTTCCTCTGTAATGGTATCCTTTACGATATAATCAACAACACCTAGATCAAATAATTGTTTACGAATATCCATATTATCAGTTGAAGTTAAAACAATAACAGGAACATCACGATAATTGGATTTGAGTAAGTCCTCCATCAGACCTTCTCCTGTCGTATCTGCTAATTCTAGCCCAGTTATAATGAACTGTATATCTTTCTCCTCCAATATTTGAAAGGCCTCTTCACAACTAATTGAACTATAATAATTATGGCCAATACTCTCAACCACATCATGTAACATCTCTCTTATCAACATACTTTGCTCTATATGTAGTATATTCAAATGCCAACCCTCCAATAATTACCCTGTTACTCATTAATTTTGCATACCCAATATCTATTTAATCACTAGATTACTCTAGTTTCAATCAAAGTTTTGTCAAAGTTGTATTAAAGTTTTGATCCAAGTCTTAGTTCAAGTTTTAATTCTGGTCTCACCCTTATCATAGTTTTAACCTTTTTACTCTTCACTCCAATACTCACCCTATTTATTTCTTCTTTTTTTTGCTTCATTATACTTTTCTCTAATAACCTTAATCTGATTATGAAATTTTACTGATTGCATATCTGGGAATGATCTAAAGAACCTATTTTTTGATAACTTACCCGACAATTTATTAAACCGTTCATATATTTCATGAATATTAGTCTTTATTGGAGTTTTGAGCTTGTTTTCGAAATCAATTTTCTCATTTAGAAAGTCACGCATTGCACCATTTGGAATAAAACCACTTGTTCGAAGTGCATTCAATTGGGTCTTTAATTTTGACCTTATACTATTCAAATCACCACTAAACTTGTCAATTTCTTCTCTCAGTCTCTTTTTGGAAGCATGTACACCATTATTGATTCTCTCAATTTCACCTTTAATTTTATCAGTTGGTGGTTCAAGATCATGAATGATGAGTTCAAGTTCACTTAAAAGCTTGTCTTTAGCATTTTTTATACTCATCGGTGATTTTTTCAAATTCAAATAGCAATCTACGAAAATCAATTAAGGCCTTTATAGTAAATAGCATATCTATTAAGACTATGAAAAGTAGTACTGTCAATACAGCTTGGGATACATTTTTCGAAATTGTTAACACACCTCGACTAATGAAGGGATGTAGTCCTTTAATCACAAACGCTCCTACAAGACCCCATGCTAAGGAAAATTTAAGACAAATATATCCCTTGTAGTTAAATCGATTTGCTGAGTAATCCCACCACTTTGTCATAAAAAGTGATTCTAAAAGGGAACCAGTCATAAGTTCAAGTACAGTTGTAATTATAGTTATGACAAAAACAGTCTCAAATAACCCATCTACACCTATACTTCTCATTATCCACTCAACAAAAACAAGTATGAGTACAACGCCCACACCATAGATGGGACACAAGGGGCCATTTAGAAACCCTCTATTTATCCATTCCTTTTTTCTAACAAAGGTGTATATAACTTCAAGACACCACCCGAGAAAAGCATAAATAAAAAAGTAGAACAATGTGGTATAAATGTACATTATTCTTCCTCCTAAAAGTTATTTATAATCTGTCTTCTTAATTATTTAATACCACTTTTTTGAAGATTCATTTAGGAATATCTTAAGAATTGATAAAAGCTAACATTCCATTTCTTATGGGTATAATATCTATAAGATTCAAGACACAATCAAAACATTGTGAACAACTCGTGCGAGGTGATTAGGATGTCACAACTTGATTTCAGTAACATTACTCAGGATATTCTACAACATCCTGAGTTTCTAAAGCTTAAAACATTACGTCATCATAAAAAAGGACATTTATCACCACGTAACGCGGGTATCCTATCTGTCTTTCGTCTGGGCGAAACGTTTTAACCTAGACTATACAGCAGCAGCTCGTGGCGGTCTATTACATGATTTTTTTTACTTATGATTGGAGATATGAAGGTCGTATTAGAAAGAAGAAACTTTTTGAAAAGCACGGATTCACACATTCTAAGGAAGCACTAAAGAATGCTCAAACCTATTTTGAGCTAACAGAAAAAGAAGAAAACATCATTATTAGGCACATGTTCCCATTAACCCCTATCCCACCAAAATACCCCGAAGGTTGGATCGTCACAATGGTTGATAAATACGTCACTGTTACCGAATATATAGAAAGCCTTTTCCATCCTTAGATTTTAATTGTCTAATTTAGAAAATCACATTGTAATTCTTTTAAAAACAAAGTATGATGTTTCCTGTATGACTATATAGGAGACATTTTTTATGGAAAATTTTAAAACGAAATATATGATATTTGCCACATTCTTCTCCATGCTGATTATGGCAATCACAGATAGTACAAAAGGGATTCTAATACCAACATTTAAGGAAATTTTCGAAGTATCCGATACAACAATAGGTACCTTCTTAATGTTCGGTTCACTTTCATATGTCGCTTCAACCTACTTTGGAAGCATACTCTGTTCTAAACTTGGACAAAAGCGAATTATCATGTTAGGTATGATTATTGCAGGGCTGTCGTTTTTAGCCACGTCCTTTTCACAAATATTTTTACATGTCATGATTGGATATGTCGCCATTACAGTTGGTATAGCCTTTATTGCAATTGGAATGAACACACTTATTCCACTCGTCAAAGTCACATACCTTGCGCTGCTTATGAACTTACTACACTTCTTTTACGGAGTCGGCTCAACATTTACACAACGTGTTACAGGATACCTTGTCTTTGAAGGTATATCGTGGAGATACATCTTCATGGCTTACTTTGGACTATATGTTATAAGTTTTATAGTATATGCATTTGTAAAAGCGCCTAAGGATGAAACTTCCTCTGTCAAAAAAGAAAATGGCGTTATTCAAAATAAAGGTTTATTAATGCTCTTCTGCGCTTCTCTAGGATTTTATGTAGCCGCAGAAATGCAGACAGCAAATTGGCTTCTGAATTACCTAAAGGAAGTCAAGCAAATTAACATCAACGATGGGTCCTTCTATGTGGCATTTTTCTTCGGAATATTCTCAATTGGCCGTTTAGTTGGTGGTCTTGTAGTCGAACGTGTTGGATACTTAAAATCAGTTATTCTTTCAATGTCCCTTGCCCTAGTTCTATATACCTCAGGACTGCTAATGGGTGAAAGTGGTCTAATTCTGATTTCCATATCAGGGCTATTTTTCGCTATAACTTTCCCAACAATGTTGCTTGTTATTCAAAAGACATTTGCTGATAACGCTACTTATATTGCAGGGATCGCAACAATGTCTGCATCAATGACTTCCATGCTTATCGGTTTTGTTATGGGTGTTTTAAATGACACAATTGGACCTGCAGCAACAATTTATCTAATTCCTGCCTCTCTTTTAATTTCCCTTGGACTTGCAGTGGTTATCAGTGTTAAAATGAAAACTGTGGCTCCAAACCAACAAGTTGAGGTCCTTAATTAAGTTAAAAAAAATGCGGACACACCGCTAACATTATATTCTCAAGTATGCTACTGAATCTGAAGCACAGAAAGGATGAATTATATGCGTATTGGTATTATAGGCGCAATGCAGGAAGAAGTTAAAATCCTGAAAAATGAAATGACTGTTACAAATACACTTTCAAAAGCTCGTATGGAGTTCTTAGCTGGAGACCTTCTTGGTAAAGATATCGTTATCGTTACAAGTGGTATTGGTAAAGTAAATGCAGCTGTATGTACACAAATCCTAGTTAATGAGTTCAAAGTTGATTGTGTCATTAACGTTGGTATTGCTGGTGGTCTTCATAAAGACATCTACCCTGGTGATATTGTTGTCGCTGAAAATCTAGTTCAACATGATATGGACACAAGATTCTTTGGTGATACACTTGGTCAAATTCCTAGACTTGAGACATTTGACTTCAAATGTGATGACAATCTAGTTGATCTAGCAAAAGCCTCGTGTAACAAGGTTAGTAAAATCAATACATTTAGCGGTCGCATTGTATCGGGTGACCAATTTATTTCAGAATCAGATAAGCTTCAGGAGCTACATTCTGAGTTTAATGCATTCGCATGTGAAATGGAAGGCGCAAGCATCGGTCAAGTTTGCTACCTAAACGAACTGCCATTTGTTGTAATTCGTTCGATTTCAGACAATGCAATTAATGGTTCTCATATGGACTATGAAACATTTGCTGACAAAGCTATTCAAAACTCTGTTTACATTTTAAAAGACATGCTTCAAGCAATGTAAAACCTATAAACAACTATAGTTAAGCTATAAAATAGCCGGTTCACTAATAGAGTGAATCGGCTTTTATATTGAAACAAAATACTGAGAACGTATGCTCAACATCTCTGTTTGAAACACTTCATTCAGTTATCCTATTAAATGATCCATTTCTGATAATCCAATACGTCTTTGGTATGTTTCAAGTAGCTTACATTGAATTATAGGAATATCTATTACTTCATCTAATGGTATGAAGTAGATGACAGCATCCTTCTGTACAAGATACTTAAATATATGTGCAGATTTATGAACCATTTGATCTTCCCCAAAGAATCCACCACTTTTCAAGCGTTCAATAGATTTCTTTCTAAACATTATATCCACTTCACCCTCAACCAATATAAAAATGCCTTTCACATCAATAACGGATATATATGTCCCCGCTTTATACATCACCCTATTCATTGAATAGGCAATTTTACTATGCTGCGAACTTGAAACGCGCTCCCCAAACAAGCGTGTATTCTGTAGGAAACTCGTTATATCTGATGCATCCCTAATTTTGTAAAATATATTATTTCTTTTAAGAAACTTTACATAAAAATCGCTTGGCACTTCAATGACTTTAACATAGCTTACAGCTCGAATCGTTTTGTTTATTTCTTGATTCTTAAGTGCGGACATTTCACCAATTATAGTACCTACAGTTAACTTATTGTATATTCCAAGATCATGATTTACATACTCAACAATGCCTGATAAGACAATTAAGACACTTTGACTTTTGTCACCACGTTTCATAAGAATCGAACCTGGATTATATGTTACAACAGGACAATTCAAAAGCATACTAAGCTCATATTGAGGTAGTCCAGAAAAATAGTCTTTTAAGTAATTATGTGCAAAACGCTTTGTATAATCCTGTTGCGAAGGAATTAAAACATCTTCAACACCAAAAAACGTGTTTTCTCCAATCTCCTTTTGACTAGAAGTTAGAGGGGAATCCTTATGACTGAAAATGATTTTTGCAGATTTATCATTTATAAAATCATCGGGGTTACCATGAATCATTCCACCACCTGCATCAACTTTTTTTTAGATGCACCGCTTTCAAATATAGTGTCTTTATTTTCTTTACATACTCAGCAGATAGCCCTTCATCTCCCTTAGATCCAGTTGCCATCCTATCTAATACTTTAAACGAAACAATGTCTGCTAAATGAGCGTATATTTTGTATCCGTCAACCCATAAAGTCCGAAAGAAAAGTATATTCGTTTCAACTGGATGCGGAGAATACGCAAACTTCACTTCAAGCCCTTGAATATCATTCCAAATGCCTTCTTCCATATCATGAAACTCATAGTATTTTTCGAATTCGGATTCATCCATTGACATAAGAGCAGCTAATTTCTTAATAACAGATACACGAATTAATTTCGATGAAAAATACTTTATTCTATGGTCGGTACGCATAAGTGCAACCATGCCACTAAAATGATCATCATGCTGTGTGTATGGAATATCCCCTCAACTTCATTTACACCTATGCCAGAGACTCCAATATATGAATTATATTTGGTCCAGCATCTATTAGATAAATTTTCCCTTGGAAAATAATAATACTTCCCATACACGGACTGCTTACATCCCACCCGTTGCCTTCCCCCCCCGTATGAACAACAGAAAAATACCCACGACTAATTTGGTGATACCCTAACATATATGGCGATTCATACTCCTCATCCACCTTCAGGTTTAAGTCTACTTCTACTGAATCCCCCCATATACGAAACTTCAAATCGATTAAGAGAGAGACGCTTTATAAACACACCATTTCGTATTTCTAGACGATCCTCTTCAAGAGCAAGTGTGTCGATTAATTCATCAGTACTCCGCATTCTTCCAAAAGCAAAGTTTAGTTTAATGCGCATCATACATTCCGCTTTTTTTCTATCAAGACCAGCTTCCATAAGTTCATCTAAACTTGTTAGTCCATAATTTCCTCTATAAATATACTCAGCTTGTGCTTCAATTTCCTTTTTCGAACCAATAATCATTGGCTTTATTCCATTATTTCTAGGATGATTGGGAATAAGCATTCCTTGACGATAGAGCATTTGAAGAACTGGAAACTCTGACATGTTCGCAAAAAAGCTCTCTTTGAATCGGTACATCTGACAATAGAATAACATTGGGACCAGTTTCGTAGCTGAATCCTGAATCTTCTCCGTTTGAAATAATAAGACCCTTTTTTTATTAGGTGCTTTGTCGCATCAGCAGGACAACCGCAAAGTAAATAGACATCGGCTTCAGGGACTCCAATCCAGTAAACGCCTGTTGTTACCTTTATTTTTTTTCATCTGAAGCCTCCTTCCTTACAATGGGCACCTATTGGGGGTTAAATTCACACACTTTATTTCGTCCACTTTTTTCTAGCATCACTAAGCGCATGAGCTGTATTAGAAATGAATGTCTCAACGTCATTGCCACTAATATACTCCGATATGCCAACACTCACAGTAATATCAATCTCCTTATCATTTGGAGATTTTATTTTGAAATTTGCAATGGCCTCTCTTAACCTGTCCGCAAGTATATATGCCATTTTATATTCAGTTTGCGTAACAAAAATTGCAAACTTTTCGTTTTCTAGACTATATGCAAAATCACTTGCACGTATAAAATCTTTCAATATTACAGACAACTGCTGCCTTAAATGTTCGCTGAATTGATTTCCCAAAGTTTGCTTCAAATCATCTAACCTGTCTATCTCAATCATTATTAAAATCAGAGGTGTTTTGTATCTGTTTGATTCAGCAGTCTTATGCTGAACAATCTGATAAAACTCATTGTCACCTGGCAACACAAGTCCTTTTTCTTGTCTTTGCATTGCAATGATCTTTTCACGCATTTCTTTTTCCTTGGTAATATCTTTATGTGTACCAATCATTCTATATGGCTTTCCATACTCATTACATATTTTTATACCGCGATCAAGTATCCATAAGTAGGAGCCATCTTTATGCAGCACCCTATGCGTATTCTCATAAATTGGTGTATTGCCTTCAAGGTGAGCTTTAATATCTGCATAACATTTTTTTTATATCATCTTTATGAACACGTTTTTCCCACTCTAATAGAGAGCCTTTTATTTCATAATCCTCGTACCCAAGCATTTCCTTCCATCGTTTTGAGAAAAAAACTTCATCCGTTCTTAAGTCCCAGTCCCATACACCTTCCTTTGTAGCACTTAATAAACTTTCATATCGTTCTTTTATTTCATTTAGTTTTTTTTCTTTTGTTAATCTATCTGTAATATCAACTATATAGCCTAAAAAACTCGAAATCTTACCCCCACTATTCTTTTGAATAACTGTATATTTAGAAACCCATATCACTTCACCTTTTGGAGTGACTAGCCTATATGGAGCGTGATTGACGTGAAGTAAGTTCCTATTAATACTGTTATGAATTTCTTTTTCAACAGTGCTTAAGTCTAGGGGATGAATAATCGATTCATAATCTAAGCTTCCAGTTAGAAACTCAGACGCAGAATACCCAAGGTTGAGTCCCACATTTCCTGACACATACTCTACAGGCCAACCAGGTTCATTTCTCCATTTAATTATGACTACTGGTCCATAATTAAACACTTCCATATTCATGTCAATATTTAAATCTGAATTAAGATTATCCACTCTAGCCATAATTTCACCCCTTGTCTAAATAATTGTTTTCAAAACAGTGATACCCGTTTTGAACACCTCCAAAACTTGTCTACTTCGCATAATAAAAGGGCTTATCCATCCGTAATCTGATGAATAAAGCCCTATTAAGTCCTTAGGTTATATTAAATAAGTATATTAGATAAATGCATTAAATCACATAATAAACCTTTGAATGAATGATTCTCTTTACAACAAAGAAGCCAATTATATTTGTAAAAAACCGTTGATGCCATACTGGCAATTGCCGCACCATCAATCCCAAGAGTTGGTATTAGAATAAAGTTAAGTGAGACATTCATAATGGCAGATGTTAATACTGCAACAAATCGTATGCGGGGATGCCCTGTCATAATGACTATGTACCAAACACTTCCAACACTGGCATTAATCAGCTGACCAAACCCTCTATAAAACAGAACCATTTTCCCATCGAGATAAGCTGATCCATATAGACTTAAAATCGGATGCCAGAACAAGAATATAAGTCCAATTGTCACTGATGACACTATAAATAAATAGCGCGTTAGTTTCTCATACAAACTCCGCACTTCATTAACTTTGCCTTCACTATACAGCTTTGATATTACAGGCGGAAATACCGTATTCACAATAGTTAAAAATATTGACGGAATTAGAGCAAGCTCCGCACCCACTTTATATACTGCAACATCCACCTTCGTCATCATTGCTTCAATCATGACTATATCAATATAATTTATTAGCAGTCCCATAACACCACCCATGATGATCGTTACGGAATATCTGATAAACTCCTTATGCATTTCGAGTTTTCCAAACATGTCTTTTGATTGCTTTAAATAAACTACATTTGATAATGAGACCGCAGCGTAGGCTGAAACAACAATATTAGCTTCAACCGCTCCTTTTATCATGTACAAAATGAAAGAAACAATAATCAGACCACCAATACCTATACATGCTTTTATCGTGAAAAATTCTCGTATATGGTGCCTGGCTCTATATATACTAAAGAATAACTGCTCTACTGATAGCAACCATACTAGGCCTAAATATGGGTGAAATAATGGTGGCATTACAAAGTAAAGCACAAGAATTGTAATTATACTGGTTACCGAGTTCACTACAAAACAGGCTGAAACATACTTTTTTCCCGTTTTTGGTATAAAGTATAAAAGCCCCATATCCATGCCTAAATTAGCCAGTAATAGTGATATTGACACAATTGTTATAGCGTACACATAACTCCCAAATATGTCTGCTCCGTATAGTCTTGTCAACGCCATTGGCATGAGAAGGTTCAGGACAAACATTAAAATGTTTCCTATAAATGATTCTATTAGTTTTGATCTAAATACTTTATGGTCCATCTTTATCTCCACCACTTTTTACTTTATTGCTATCAATTATGAATAGAATCCATATTACGCCTTGGCTGACAAAGTGCTACGTGTATTTTGCCTATACTCACGAGGTGTGTATCCAATATGCTGTTTGAAAGATTTGTTAAAATTAGCCGTTGAGTTAAATCCCGATTCAAGCAAAATTTCCGTAATTGGTAAATACGTTTCTTTTAACATGGTACAAGCCATTTGAACCCTAACGCTTGATATATATGCCACAATTGTCATTCCTGTTGATCTAACAAAACGTTCAGACAATGTCGTCCTATTCACTGCAAATTTTTTTACAAAGATCTGAAATCCTAAGTGGCTGGTGGTAATTGCTATTTATAAAAACAATGACTTTTTTTTCAACAAGGTCATCACTTAGTGACGTAAAATGCACTTTATTAGTGGACTCATAATCAGCCTTTTTTATTCTCAATAAAAAAACAACATTTCCATAAATGAAGCACGTGTCCTACACGGCCAGTAAATATTGTCTCTAGCAGTTATTTCTCGATTTATCTTATCAAAATAAGTACACACCCTAGCAACAGAATCTATACCGATTGGAATTATTCCATAATATGTATTACTTCTTTTAATAAAGGCGTTCAACCAAAATAGATCCATGTCTTCAGATACAAGTTTCAAAGTTTTTCTATTTTCAATATTGTCTAACGTAAAACTGCTGCTTATAAATGCACCCTTAAAAGAGTAACCTTCCAGTACTGTTTTTCCTGACTTTTGGACTTCTATCGATTCATTATAGTTCAAGCAGAGTATTGCTGGTGCTGTAACATGGTGTCGATTCTTATCAATAGTTACAACCATATAGCCCTCTCGCAACAGTAGGACTGAAAAATGGTCATTTTCTCTATTGCCAAGCGTCTTGTCGCATAAATGAATTATTGGTACATCAATATTTGGTATTGTTCCTTCACCTGCCAAAATACGTCTCCTATCCATCGTTGTAAATTAAGGTACAGACTAGACTTTTACACATAAATACATTGTATAAACGACCAGTAAGAAAAAGCAAGCATTCCCTATAGAAGGTCTTTAAATTGCAACATAAAAACCGCCATTCGCATTAAATTGCTCATGGCGGTTCTTTAGGTCCTACACTTAATGACTACCTTTTACTTACCTGCCTGCCTTAACTTCTGCAACAGTCTTTGTTCCAAGACCGAGAGCATCGTCAGGGAGTTCAGTTATGACAACAGCATGAGCCTGTTCAGGTGCTCCTGTTATCTCCATTGATACCTCAGTGATTCGTTTAATCATTTGTTTCTTTTGTTCTGTTGTCAGTTTTCCTAAAGTTACATTGATTACTGGCATAGTATTGCCCTCCTTGTTTTCTTTCGATATAGTAATCATACAATTTCATGAGTATCATTACTTCCACAATTCACAATGAAACTTAAACAATTATCAGAATGACCTATTTTTCACTTTAGTGAATCACGAAGAAATTCCAGTAAATAAGTACAACAAATAACGCAGCCAAAAGTACTAAAGACCCAGATAAAAAGGAACGATATTTCCTTCTTATACCTTCAGTGGACCAGTTTCTAAATGCGTATCCACCAAGTATTACGAAGCCTAATAGAAGGATGTAGTTTGTGAATACAAACGGTTTTATACTATCAAATGATATTAGGCTATTCGCTAAGTACTTTCCAAAACACATGACATTATTATTGATCGTAGCAATAGCTAGGACTAGAGTTAATCCATGAATTTTCCTCATTTTCTTCACTGAATGACTTTTTTCCTTCTTTCGATCTCTTAGAGTTATTGCGATAAGAACTGCAAGACCTACTAAAACCAATAGAACATTTAGTCCGACTATTAACATACTTCCTATCTGAACCACTGGCCCCTTTAAACCCGGTACTGGTTCTAGATCAAATCCATGACCTACTGTCAGTTGTCTAGCAGTCCCATTTTCCATTTCGAATTTAAGGACTGGGAAAGCCATATTGAAAACAGGTACATCTTTACCTGTTATCTTATAAGTATATGGTTCAGTCTGTACATAAACTGCCTCAAGTCCCATTGATGAAGCTCTAATTTCATTCTTATTAATTGCTACAATTTCAAGAGGTGACATATAGGATAAAATTTCTAAAAAACTACCTTCACACCGTCTATAAGCTAGATACTGTCCTTCAACTTGGCTCGAATCTGGCAGATTATACACTTCACCATTATCTACATACTCTTTCTTACCAATCATCATTTCTTGAATTCCATAAGCAATATTAATCTCACTTTTTACATTGGTTAAAACAACTACGCCAAAACGTTCCTTAGGAACAACAGCAAACTGCCCAGTGAATCCTGCTGTATTGCCTCCATGACCAAAACTTTGGAATTCACCATCGAACTCGAAGAATCCATTGGCTGTCATAGTATAAGAGGGGGTTAACAACTTCTGTAGTGTTTCTTTCTCATGAAATAGAGGTGTTGTCATGCCATCTTCTGGTGTTAAAGCAATTGCCAATTGTGCAAGGTCTCCAATTGTTCCGTTTGCTGAACCTGCTGGTCCAAGCCCAACATATGACCACATTGTCTCATCATATCCTGTTTCACCAGTAGGGATGTAGCCCTTTGACTTTCTATCCTTCATATCCTGAGAGACGTCATATTTTCGGTCAAAAGTAGTGCTGTCCATTCCAAGCACATCTTGAAAGTTCTCACTTATGTACGCATCATATGTCAGACCACTAATATTCTCTATAATGTAGCCCGCAAGTGCTGTTCCATAGTTACTATACGAACTAGCCGATCCAACATCAATATACTGCTCGGGGTGAGCCTTAAGTAGTTCTTTTTCAAGACTTTCAATCATTTCTGGTTTATTAGAAATCAAATCATATCCATATTCGCCAAACCCAGCAGTATGGTTCATTAAATTGCGCATTGTAATAGGTTGATCATAGGTCCACTTTTTCTTAAACCCTTCACTAAAATATGTTTGAACATCCACATCTAAATCAAGTTTCCCCTCTTCAACAAGTTGCATAGCAGCAATCCATGTAAATAATTTAGTGATAGATCCCCATTCAAATATTGTGGTTTCACTATCTACTAGGCGATTTGTCTTTACATCGCTATATCCATATCCTTTTGAAAAAATAATTTCTCCATCTTTAACGACTGCAACTGCAGCGCCGGGAACAGTTTTTCCAATATAATCAGAGACATACTCGTCAACAGCATTTTCAAGTTCATTAAAAGGTATTCCAGATGGTGTTGTTCCCGATACACCAGCTAAATCTGATGCGTAAGATGGTGCTACTGTACCTGTAATCATTGATAGTAAAACCAACATACAAGACATTAAAGATACGATTTGCTTTTTCATATTGTTCACTCCTTATGGTTTCCTTTGGTACCTTATAAAAATGACCTCGACTGACAAAGTGTCAGTCGACGGGTAAAAAAAACCAACTAAGGCTTATTACTACTTATAGCTGTATAAGCCTAGTTGCACTATGTTATTCGTCTTACTCAAATATGCTCTTTAGAATCGGTTTTATAGGATTCAAAGTTTTGTTAATTATTTCGACAAAAGCAGCAAAATACTTTATTGTCTTTTCCATGTCATTTTTGTGGAAATAATGATCATTCATAACAAATGTAAATGCAGTCATTAGATATGAAGCGACCTCCTCAGGGTGATCAACACTAAATACCTTTTCATCATTACCTTGCTCAAGTATCTGACATAACTGGTTCGAAATTCTGTAAATAATTTTGTGATTGATTCTATCAGTCATATACGAATTTTCTGGTTGCTGCATAGCATCCTGCAAAGATTCCATAAACTGAACATCCTCTTGTGTCATATCTGAGTTATTTGGATCAGACGTTATTGTAGCTTCAAAAAACTTATCCATTTTCTCTAATGCAGTTAATGATTCATTTTCAATGACATTATCAATTTTCCTGAATAGCGGCTTTGTTTGCTGATCTGCAATGTACCAAAGTATATCCTCTTTTGACTTAAAATGATAATACAATAGACCTCTTGAGATATTAAGCGAACTAATTATATCTTGAGTTGTTGTGTTCATATAGCCCTTTTGAGCAAATAATTGCTTTGACATAGCCAAAATTTCTGCTTTTCTTTCCTCTGGCTTTTTTACTTCTCTCATTTGCTTCACCAACCTTATGACATTAATATACAGGACTACTGACAAAGTGTCAATCGTTTTTCTAACTTTCACTGACAAATTGTCAGTTTGATTATTAAGTGCCCTTTGGTATAATTACACAAATAGACAAAAAACCACTCATTTCTACTTTAAAAGTAAGAATGAGTGGTTCATATTCACTATCAAATCTAAGCTTCTGACTCTT
>JDSF01000362.1_pt1 | contig 19295 bp, 21 predicted proteins | sample 199441 | NCBI WGS metagenome assembly JDSF01 (sample SAMN02592751, study PRJNA231836) | bioreactor metagenome | isolation source: continuous culture bioreactor denitrification-DNRA | place: Germany: Bremen
AAGAAAGTATCTTTCCACTCTTCAAGTTCCGATAATGCGTGATCATATTGCTGACTACTTATTTCACAACTAATCAATGATTCACGCATATCAAGGTCAGTAGGATCCATATCGAGCAACGTCAAATAAGTATGACGCGCTTTCGGCCAATTATGGGCATCAGTATACCCTCGTCCAACCAAACGCAAGAGGTCAGGATCGCCCTGCTTATCTCTGAGCAGATTTTCCAGAATAGTTACACCACGGACATAGTCGCCTTTTTCATAAAAGGCAAGCGCCAAGCCCATCTGCATTTTTTTATTTTCAGGATAAAGCGGAAGGAACATCTTGTAGAGTTTCAGGATTTTATCGTAAGCACCCTTTTCACTGAGAACTCCCAAGGCCGCCACTAGCTCTTCCAAACCGTCATCTTGGCGTTCATTATTGGCATAGACCTCAGCCAATTTAATGCGAATGTTTAAATTATCGGGGTCCAGCTCACGCATTTTTTCGAGCGTCTTGATCACATCCGCAATCATACCGTTTCGCTCAAAGTAGCTTACCAGATTACGATATTCAGCCATTGCGTTCCCGAGCAAACCCTGTTTTTCGTTAAGTTCCGCAAGCCGATTAAATATTGAAATCTGACTGGGGTCCAGTCTTTGCATCTGCTTGTAGATAGCAATTGCTTTCAGATGAAAACCGTTACTCGAAAAGTATTTCGCGACAGATTCGTACTGTTCATACGCCTCTGTGTTTTTATTTGTCCGAACATACAATTCCGCCAACTTCTGACGTGAACGTACGTCAGCTGGATCGATTTCAACTATTTTTGCATAGTCTTTAATCGCCTTTGAAACCTGCTTTTTCTTCAGGTTTTTTGCGCCGATTCAAGTAATTTATCTTTGTTCGCTGCCAAGAAAATCCCCTAATTTACATTTAAACAGTAACATTATCCACGGTAAATCACCGTAACTTTTCTTCTGATATTGAACGTAATCACTCAGAATTCTAATCTCATTAGCATGACATACAGACAATAACATATTTTTGAAAAAAATTTACTAATAAATTAATTTTTATATAATTTTTTTTAATCTTGAGATCTCAGAGTTATCCAGTTCCCTAAATTTCCCTGTAGGAAGCGTTCCCAAAGTGAGAAACCCCTGTTTGATCCTCTTCAACCTTAAGACCTGAAGACCAACCTTATCACACATACGCCTGACCTGTCTGTTTCGCCCCTCATGAATCGTTATTTCAAACCAACTATGGGCCCCTCTCCCTCTGATATTTTCAATTTTAGCCGGTGCGGTCATACCGTCATCTAATTCAATACCACTCTCTAGTTTTTGCGTCATTGTGACTGTTAATTCACCAAGAGCTTTAACAAGATATGTTTTATCAACATGATAGCGTGGGTGACTCAATCCTTGAGCCAGATCTCCATCATTGGTTAACAAGAGTAACCCCTCAGTATTATAGTCCAATCGGCCTATCGGAAACAAACGCTCCTGTACGTCAATTATCAAATCAGAAACAAGCTTACGACCTTCAGGGTCACTGAGTGTGGAGACATAACCACGGGGCTTATTAAGCATGACTGTCACTTTTTTTTCGGCATGTTGCAGCGGTTGACCGTTGACGATAACCTGATCAACAGAAAGATCTGCACGATCACCAAGCTTAGCCATATTGCCATTCACAGTAACCAGACCATCTTCAATCCAACGCTCAGCTCTTCTTCTTGAAGCCAGGCCTGCCTGAGCAATTAATTTTTGTAATCTTATGTTCATAATATCATAAAGCCGTATCGGGGTTTAAAGGTTCAGCTTCAACAAGTTCAGGATCCAATGCCGAGAACTCCTTCAGCGTAGGTAAATCATTCAAACTTTGCAGGCTGAACAATTCAAGAAAATGACGACTTGTTCCATACATCAAAGGTCGCCCAGGGACATCCTTTTTCCCAAGGATGCGTAATAAATTTTTATCAAGCAGTGTCTTCATGACTCCGCCGGAGTCAACTCCACGCAAATATTCAACTTCAGCACGCGTTACTGGCTGCCGATAAGCGATAATCGACAGTGTTTCCATAGCGGCACGTGAAAACCGCGCCACTCTGTCTCGATTGAGGCGCCGTAAGTACGGTGCCAATTCTGAGTGTGTTCGAAATTGATAACCACCTGCAATCGAAGCCAGATAAAAGCCACGCTCAGCCTTGAAATACTCTTGCTCTAACTCTTCAATAATCAACTTAATATCAGAACGGGGCAGTTCCAATAGAGTCGCCAAGCGCTCTAGAGTCAATGGACTTTCTGAGGCGAAGATACAAGCTTCAACAATTTTCCTCTTATTATCCATATGTTAGCCCACCTGACATCAACAGAGCAGAGCTAAGCTGTTCAACTGGAACTGCGGCAGAGAGCCAGATATCACAGAAAGGACCAACTTGTTCAACATTGATCATGCGCATTTTTACCAGCTCCAACATTGCTAAAAATGTTACCACAGCCTCATCTCGCGATGAGGCTGTGGTAATAAAAGTTTTCAAACTCTGTCGTTTGTTATGCCGCAGTCGATTGACAATATTCTCGATATAGGTTGCAACCGAAAGAGATTCCTGAACAACTTCATGAAAAACCTCAGCTGGCCTTTCTTTCAACAAGCGATAGAAGGCTTCCGCTAGCTGGTAGACGCCAACCTCAATTGAACTATCTTGGTCCTCGGGAATATCTGATGCGGTAAAATAACTGGCAAAAACATCTCGTTCTAGCTGAGGCAGTTCTTGAAATAGTTCTGCAGCCTCCTTATAACGCTGGTACTCAAGTAGCCTTTTTATCAGTTCCTCTCGTGGATCGATCCCTCATCTTCATCAATCTCTTCACTGACAGGCAGAAGCATACGTGACTTAATATGGATCAACGTTGCGGCCATCAGTAAAAACTCACCGGCGATATCAAGATCGAGCCGTTTCATCTGCTCAATGACATCAAGGTACTGTTCAGTGATCTCAACAATACGGATATCGTAGATATCCATTTCGTTACTCTTTATCAGGTGAAGAAGAAGATCTAGAGGTCCTGAAAACTGCTCAAGATGAATCTCAATCGCCATGGATAATCAATGTCCGAATAAAAATTGAATGGCCCGCTCAACAAGATAGGCTTGATCTCCTGCCAATAACAATACAAGAGTATGGACTATTGGAGCGAGCACAAGCGACCAAACATCAGTAAAGAAGACAAGAAGAAGAATCAAGACAAACCCGAAAGGCTCCAGACGACCAACCAGAGCAGCCTGTTTTTCGGGAAGCACACCGGTCAGAATTCGCCCACCATCTAACGGAGGGAGCGGAATCAAATTAAAGACACCCAGAAGAATATTAATATAAAGACTGAACCCAGCCATCATCTTAAGTGGTGTTGAAATCTGAACGTAAAGATGCGATTGCCCAATCGACATTTCATCAAGAAAACCGATACCGTGCAGAATCAGGGCAGAGACCAATGCTAACGATAAATTGGCAATGGGACCGGCCAAAGCAACCCAGATCATATCGCGTCTGGGCCTTCTCAAATTACCTGCATTAACGGGAACAGGTCTGGCCCAACCAAATCCAAAGATAAAGACTGCAATCGTTCCGATAGGGTCTAAATGCTTCAGCGGATTAAAAGTTAAACGTCCCAGCAATCGCGCGGTAGGATCTCCAAAACGCTCTGCAACATATCCATGAGAGACTTCGTGCAACATAATGGCGAAAAGTGCCGGAACGAGCATAATGGCAATTTTTGAAACAATAGTTTCCATATATTGATTAAGTCCTGAAAAGATTTTTAATCATGTGACAAATAGCGAATCAGTCTAGTTAACTTAAGAGTCAAGGTCAACAGAGTCAAGATAACTATCTGCTCAAATACAGCTGTGTAACCAAATTAAGTTCTTCAGCCCGTGAATTTATCTGTCCGTTCAAACGCGCATCAAGGACAGTTCGAAATACATCCTGAAAATTTCGCCCTGGCTTTAACCCTAGAGCGATAAGATCCTGTCCTTTTATAGTCGTGCGGATTTTACGTAAATCAGTAACAAAAAGAGAAATCCATTGGCGCAGGCTATCATTTTCAGAACGAGCCATCATATAGAGGATCATCTCCAGAGAGAAGCCATCAAACCAATGATAGATGTCACTATATTGCGGTTTAATTTTACCATTTTTAAACTGTCTTAAATCTTTCAGTAAAGACTGCGCCCTCGTACGCTGAACTATCAATAAGGCATGGTCTCTCGGATGAATCCCCAGCCACGAGATGATTCTGACGATCCCTTTTTCTGTAAGTTGATCAAAAAGACACAATAAGTAGACTAACCAGCGTCGATAATCTTCGCCCGTATAAAGCAAATCGAACCAACTACAGGATCGCTCACTGGCGAGCAATAAATTTTTAGTTTTTTGCTCAAAGCGTAAATGAGGGTCTAAAAACTGTAGCAGCTTAAATTGATCTAGTCGTTCAAGGGCAGAGATAACTCTCGGTTCATCCAGAATATGTTCAAGCTCATTCATAATCCGAATACCGCCAACTTTTTTTACTAATTTCATCCGCACAGCACTGCGCATCAAACGCTCAGTCTGTCGACCGATACGAAAACCAAGCCGTTGTTCAAAACGAACAGCCCTGAAAAGCCGGGTTGGATCTTCAATAAAGCTGAGATTGTGTAAAACCCGGATTGACTTATCTTTGATGTCCCGCTGACCTCCATAGAAGTCAAGCATTTGGCCAAAATTGTCCCGATTAAGTGAGATTGTCAGTGTATTGATCGTAAAATCCCGACGGTAAAGATCATGCTTGATCGATGCATGCTCAACATTTGGCAGAGCAGCAGGACTTTCGTAGTATTCAAGTCGCGCAGAAGCAACGTCAACCTTAAAACCATCCGGAAAAATGATTACCGCCGTTCCAAACTTTTCATGCTCCCTGACTCTGCAGTCAACTGTTTTAGCAAATGCCCGAGCAAATGCGATACCATCACCCTCGACAACAACATCAACATCAAGATTATCCTTGCGCAACATAAGATCGCGGACAATCCCGCCAACGAGATAAGCCCTGACATTCATCTTTTCTGCAATATCACTCAGCTGCAGCAACATTGCCTTGACATAATCGGGTAGCTGAGTCTCAATCAGGCGATGAACACTTTTCCGCTTGAGCTGTAAGGATCGATAGTGATTATTTTCATCATTATCAGACAGTTCCTGCCGACCTCCCAACATATGACGTAGGAGGTCTGTTCGGGTCACAACACCGACAAGAGTTCCATGTTCCAGAACCGGAATACAACGCTGGTTATGCTCGATAATCCCTTTTTGCAAATCATCAAAAGTTGCGTCCGGTGGAACCGTATCGAAGTCGCTGTTCATGACCTCACCGATTGTCATCTTAGCTAACTTATGATAAACGGCTTTTTCAACCACTTGACGGTTTATAATCCCAACGACGATCTCGTGCTCATCCAGTACGGGAACGGCATTAAAATCAAAGCGAGTCATCAACTCACGTGCGACATCAACGCTCGCATCAAACGGGAGAGCTTTCACCGGATGAGACATCAGGTCCCTGGCAGCAAAGCGGGAACGCACATAACGGGGAAGAAGCTGCTCTAAACGTGTTAAAAGTTGAACCATCGGCAGGTCACGAACGGTCGCAGAAGCAGCAAAAGCATGCCCTCCTCCACCAAATTCATGAAACAGTTCACCAATATGAACCTCTGAGATTCGCGATCGACCAATCAGAAAGATACGATCTTCCATGCGGACAGCGGCAATCAGTACATCCAGATTTTCAATGTCTTTCAATTTATGAATCAGACTGGAGATGTCACCTAAGTACGTATCAACAGATGCGGAGGTAATGGCAATTTCAACCCCACCGATATAAATTTTCTGGCAGGACTTCAAAAGCTCATTGAGCAGATCGACATGTTCCGGTGTCATCTCTCGCACAAGAAAGTCAGCCACAACATTCAGATTAGCACCATGTTCAAGTAAAAATGCCGCAGATCTGAAATCTTCTGGGGTCGTGCCAGTGAAAAGCAGATGCCCGGTATCTTCGTAGAGACCGAGCATCATCATGGTCGCCTCATCAGACGTTGGAGCGATATTACGTTCAATAAAAAGCTGGGTCATCAACGTCGTTGTCGCACCAACATTCTTGATACACTCGACATCGCCACGAATGGTGAATTCATCCTCAGGATGATGGTCGTAGATGTGGATTTCGAGGTCAGGACGCCCGACAATTTCAGAAAAATGGCCAATGCGGACAGAACTTCGAACATCCACCAAAATCAGCTTGCTGATCTTATCCAGATCGACATCACGAATTCCTTTGACGTCATAAGCATAGAGCGTGCTCTGCAATAAAAAGTCACGCAGTCCCCTCTCCTGTCCTCCCGGAAAGACAAGAACAGCATCAGGATAGAGCCGCTTAGCGGCAATCATAGAGCCAAGACAGTCGAAATCTGCATTGACGTGGGTCGCGATTACTTCCATTTCATGCCACAGGAGTCAAGGGTAATCAAAATTTACAGAATCTTAGTAAAATTAAAGCTGATCCGTAATCGTGCGTCAAACATCCAATGTGCCAATAATTTCGTTGATGTCAGAAATTCCTTCTTCCAAGCAAAAGTCTTCAAGTTCGGTTAAAATTCGAGACATGGCGTTAGGATCGCTAAAGTTAGCAGTCCCGACCTGAACAGCTTTCGCGCCAACGATAAGAAACTCCAAAGCATCCACAGCCTTGGTAATTCCACCAATGCCGATGACTGGGATATCGACTGCCTGAACAACTTGATGAACCAATCGCACAGCAACAGGTCTGATAGCTGGACCAGACAAACCACCTATGGTATTTGCCAACCGTGGTTTACGTGTTTTGACGTCGACTGACATGCCAGTCAAGGTATTGATAAGGCTGAGGGCATCAGCACCAGCCTCAGCTGCGGCTTTTGCTGTTGTCTGAATATCTGTGACATTCGGTGTTAATTTAACAATCAGAGGTTTCGAAGTGTTTTTGCGAACCTGAGAAACAACCGATTCGATGGCAGCAGTATCAGTTCCAAAAACAATTCCACCATGCTTGACGTTTGGGCATGAAATATTCATTTCCAAAGCAGCAACACCGCTAACATCATCCAATCTCGACGCCAGTTCAGCATATTCTTCCTGTGTATTGCCAAAGAAGTTCACAATCACTGGAGTATCGAACTGTTCGAGAAATGACATCTTGTGCTTAAGGAATACATCGATACCGACATTTTGCAGTCCGATCGCATTCAACATACCGCTGACAGTCTCACAAATTCTCGGGGTATCGTTGCCAGCCTTTGGATTTAAAGACAATCCCTTGGTCACAATAGCTCCGATTGTATTTAAATCGACATAAGGAGCATATTCTTCACCATATCCAAAGGTCCCCGATGCGGGCATAATCGGGTTGCGCAATTTCAAACCGGCTAGGTCAACAGACAGCTCAGGACCGATAATCTTATCGCGACGCTTAATCATGACACCCTCCACAGCAACTGTCGACAGGCTTGACTTCATCTCCCCAATCGAGCTGTCGCGAGTTAAAAACCGGACCAACTTTACAGGTACAGAGATAACTCGGCTGCGCTTCAGTATGGCCAGCTCCCTTGACCACACAACCAAGACACGCACCAACACCGCAGGCCATTAAAGCCTCTAGTGAAACCTGCAATGGAACATCAAACTGTCTACAAATCTTCTCGACAGCTTTGATCATCGGCATTGGCCCACAGGCATAAACGGTCACAGAAGAATTTTCTTTCAGACGTTTTTCCAAGACCTGAGTAACCAAACCTGCCTCACCAAGGCTTCCATCTTCAGTGGATACATAGGTTCCAACTCCAAGTCTTTCAAATTCAGTGACTGTAATGATATCATCACGAGTCCGTCCACCCATCAGTAAACGTACCTTAGACTGGTCAACCATATGTTCAGCCAACATATAGAGAGGGACAAGACCAATGCCACCACCAACCAGAATTTTTTCCTGATCAGGTGAACCATAATCAAACCCTTTGCCTAATGGACCAAGCAATTCAACCTGATCCCCCTGATGCAGGCTCTGCATAATTTCGGTACCATCACCAACCACCTTATAGATTAGCTCAATAAACTCTTTAGGCGGCATCGAATCACAATCAGCAGGCATGAAACCAGTCCTGAAGATCCCAAAAGGTCTGCGCAGCAAAGGTTGATGGGACTGTTGAACCCGCAACATAACGAACTGCCCTGCTTTGCCAGTTTGGTATACTCAGGGGCAAGAACCCTCATACGATAATAATTGGGTGCAATTTCCTGGTTAGACAGGACAATTGTTTTGTGATTTTTCATGATACTTATACTCCATACATTTAGGGACGCTCGAACGTTCTCATCATAAGAAGAGCATCCTCACCATCTTTATAATAGCGCTTCCGTTGACCGTTAACGATAAAACCAAACTGTTCATACAATCCAATGGCAGGGACATTTCCCGCACGGACTTCTAACCATGCAGACTCGAGGCCTCTATCCTGACGACTGCCGAAACGCCTCCGCAAGTAACGTCCCGGCAATTCCTTGACGCTGACATGACGGATCGACAGCAACATTCAGAATTTCCATTTCTCCGGCAATGAGCCAGTAGCAGATATATCCAGCTAAAGAACGATCGACATCACAACCAATAAGGGAAGCAATGGGATTCGCCAATTCATGTCGAAAATGATCAGCTGACCATGGAACTGAAAAACATTGCTTTTCTATCTCTAAGATTGTCTTCAAGTCAGCCTCAGTAAGAGGCCTTACGGAATCTTTCATGGTCATAGGATATCTGCTGCCGGAGGAACGATTTTCGTGGTAGAATTCATGACATCAACATTATCAATTTACAATCGCTGCAAAATACCACAGATTTTCCATCTGATACAGAAAAAGATCAGTCAAAAATGAACATCAAAACCTGCTTTACCCGATTGACAACAGCGCCTTCCAATGGTCTAATGCCGTCCATTTTATTGAACAAGGAGCAAGAGCTTGAGCAACGAGAAACCAATCACTTATAAAGACGCCGGGGTTGACATTGCTGCCGGAAATCAGTTTGTTGACCAGATTAAACCCTATGTGAAAGAGACAAATCGCCCCGAAGTCCTCACCGACATTGGTGGATTCGGTGGTCTATTTTCTCTGAACAGTGGAAAATACAAAAGACCAACACTGGTCGCTGCGACTGACGGCGTTGGCACAAAGCTAAAACTAGCTTCATGCTCAACCAGCATGACACCGTTGGAATTGATCTTGTGGCGATGTGTGTCAACGACATCATTGTCCAGGGAGCAGAACCACTCTTCTTCCTGGATTATCTGGCGACAGCCAAGCTTGAACCCGCACAGGCCGTTGATGTTGTTAAAGGAATCGCAGAAGGTTGCAAACAGGCAAATTGTGCATTGTTGGGTGGAGAAACTGCTGAAATGCCTGGCATGTACTCTGCTGAAGAGTACGATTTAGCGGGCTTTTCTGTCGGTGTCGTTGATAATGATAAAATTATCGATGGTTCAACAATAACCAATGGCGATCAAATCATTGGAATTGCATCGACAGGACTCCATTCCAACGGATTCTCCCTGGCCAGGAAAGTCTTCCTCGACACAATGAAGCTTGATCTTGACTCACAGCCTAACGATCTTGACCAATCTCTCGGCGCTGAACTTCTAACACCGACACGCATTTACGTTAAGAGCATTCTCAATCTGCTGCGTGACTTTAACCTGAAAGGGATTGCCCACATTACTGGTGGTGGCCTGCTGGAAAACATTCCGCGCATACTTCCACAGCAATGCAAAGCTGTCATCAATCGTAACAGCTGGGAAAAACCTGCAATATTTGAAATGTTGCGCAAGGGTGGAAACATTCAAGAAAAAGAAATGTACCGAACATTTAACTACGGTATCGGCATGACTTTGGTTGTTCCGGAAAAAGAAACTGAAGACATCCTTGATCGATTATCGGCTCTCGGTGAAAAAGCACAAGTTATTGGTGAGATCCTACCAGCTGAAAACGCTTTTGTTGAACTGATTTAACAGGTCTAAGAATGAAACAGAAAATTCGTTTAGCAGTACTGGCTTCTGGTGGCGGAACCAATCTTCAATCGATCATTGACCAAACCCAAAGCGGTGAACTTAATGCAGAGATCACCCTTGTCATCAGCAATAATCCGGGTGCAGGGGCATTAAAACGCGCCGAAGAAGCGGGAATTAAAAATCTCTGTATAAATCATAGAGATTTTACTGAGCGCAAGAGCTTCGATCTCAAGGTCGTGGAAGCACTGGAGTCGGCGAAACCCGATTTAATCGTCCTGGCCGGTTTCATGAGGATTATTTCGAGCGTTTTCCTTAAGGCGTTTCCTCAACGGATCATCAACATCCACCCGTCACTGCTTCCAGCCTTCCCTGGGCTTCATGTGCAGAGGAAAGCGCTTGAGTATGGAGCGCGCTTTTCAGGGTGTACAGTCCATTTTGTTGATGACGGCGTAGACACAGGTCCGATCATCATTCAAGCGGTCGTACCAGTCCATACGGACGACACAGAAGAAACTCTCTCTGCACGGATCCTCGAGCAGGAGCACAAGGTTTACCCACAAGCTATTCAGTGGTTCGCAGACGGTCGGATCAAGATTTGCGACAGAAAAGTGATTATTGAGTCGGGTGGGCATGCAGCAAACGCAATCATCAACCCAGCGACCGATCGCTCACTGGACAATCAATGAAAACAGTATTAATCAGCAGTTGCCTGCTTGGACTACGGACACGTTATGACGGTAGCGACAATCTATCACAACCGCTACTGGACTATATTACTGACAACAACATAACACCTATCCCTGTTTGCCCAGAGCAACTCGCAGGATTGCCGACACCAAGAAATAAATGCTGGTTTAAATGTGGGGACGGAAAATCAGCATTGGCTCGACAAGGGTCCCTATGTGATGAACAGGACAATGATGTCACCGAGCAATTTATTGATGGAGCTCGTCAAACATTAAAAATCGCCCAGATGACCAATTGCCAATTGGCAATACTACAACAGCGCAGCCCATCCTGCGGTTCGAAGTCGATCTACCTTAACCAGGAATTGACGCCCGGTATGGGAATCACGGCGGCGCTACTTGAAGAACATGGTATTCAAATTTTTAGTGATGATAATTTACCAATCGAAAAGGTGTAAAATATTTGCATCATAAATAGAAATGTGCTAGTAATGCGCGTTCGAAACTTTCAGGAGGAATGCGACGATGTCAAAACAATGTGAAATCTGTGGTAAAAAGCCCGTGACTGGCAACAATGTCAGCCATGCCCATAATAAAACTCGTACTGTCTGGAATCCGAATTTGCAAAAAGTTCGTGCCATGCAGAACGGTTCTGTCAAGACGGTTAAAGTCTGCACCCGTTGTATCCGATCAGGAAAAGTGCAGAAAGTCGTCTGATCCACAAGATCTGACAGTTAGCAATAAAAAAAGGGATGGCTAACAGCCATCCCTTTTCTTGTTTATTTTTTCATCAACAGCCTAACCAAGATGTGCTACGGCATCAATTTCGACCAGAGCACCCTTAGGCAGGTCTGCGACCTGGACTGTCGCTCTTGCCGGAGCAATTGCACCAAAATAGGCACTGTACTGTTCGTTAACAGTTGCGAAGTCGTTCATATCCGCCAGATAGATTGTCGTCTTAACAACAGAATCAAAATCACTCCCAGCTGCTAATAATACCTGTTTTAGATTTTCCATGACCTGAACAGTCTGTTCGGCAACACCACCCTCTACAAGATTGGCAGTACCAGGAACCAACGGAATCTGTCCCGAGCAATAGATAAAATCACCGGCTTTGACTGCTTGTGAGTATGGACCAATTGCAGCAGGAGCACTTTCTGTCTCAATTTTTGTTATCACAGTTTTTCTCCAAACATTATACGCTTCATTTAATTGCGAATTCGGTCAACACGAAGAACGCCTTTGACCTTTTTTATTTCACGGACAACCCGATTGAGATGCTCCAGATTGTCGACATCGATCTCAAACAGATTTGTTCCCTTCTTATCTCCTCGTGCATGCACAGTAGCGCTGGCAATATTAGCATCCGCATTACTGATGGCACCGGAAATACCGACCAACATCCCCTTTTGATCGGTACAGACAACCTGAACCTTAACGGGACGTGATGTCTTTTTCTGCATATCCCATTCAACATCAATACGTCGTTCAGGGTCGCTCGCTTGAACCTGAGCACAATCCATAGTATGAACCGTCAGACCTCGGCCACGGGTAATAAAACCAGTAACGGGCTCCCCCGGAAGAGGATTGCAACAATTGGCAAAGCGGACCATGACATTATCAATCCCGCCAATCAATATCGCACTTTGGGACTTCTTACGCCCCAATTTTTCTAAAACTTTTCCAAAGGGTCCGGGCTTATCGACTTTATTTTTTAGTTCGTCCTTAGGAAGCGCATGAGAAACAATCTGGCCGGCTGATAATTTTCCATAGCCAACTGAAGCAAAAAGTTCATCAGTCGCCTTAAATCCGAGTTCTTTAACTGCCTGGTCAAAGGAACTAAGTGACATAGCACGCTTTAAGCTGTATTGATGTTTGCGGAGTTCCTTTTCAATCAGGTCTCTGCCTATCTCAATACTTTTTTCACGCTGCTCTGCTTTAATCCATTGGCGTATTTTATTGCGCGCTTTTGAAGTTTTGACAAAAGAAAGCCAATCCTTGCTCGGCATCTGGTTAGCAGAAGTCAACACCTCGATGATGTCGCCATTTTTCAGCTCAGTTTTCAGAGGACAGAGCTTACCATTTATGCGTGAGCCAACACATTGCTGACCGACATCGGTGTGTATAGCATAGGCAAAATCTATCGGAGTCGCACCCTTAGGCAGCTCCTTTACATCCCCGCCAGGAGTAAACACATAGACTTCTTCAGGAAAAAGAATAGAAGAGGTATCAGAGGAATTCCAGTCAGTACTGACATCTCGTTGCCATTCGAGAACGTGCCTAAGCCAGTTGAAACGCTGGTCATCACGGCCAGAGACAGGAACAGCCCCCCCTTCTTTATACTTCCAGTGAGCGGCAACTCCCTGCTCTGCAATACCATGCATATCGTGAGTTCGTATTTGTACTTCCATCCGCTCACCAAATGGGCCGATCACAGTCGTGTGTAGAGACTGATACATATTGGTCTTCGGCATGGCGATATAATCTTTAAAACGCCCAGGAATTGGTTTCCAGGTCGCATGGATCATCCCGAGAACTTCGTAGCACTCCCTGACAGAATCTACCAGAATCCGGAATGCCATCAGATCATAAATCTGATCAAAATCGACCCCAGTCAATTCCATCTTGCGATAAACCGAATAGAAATGCTTGAAACGTCCTGTGACATCACCCTTCAGTTGATTCTGTTCCAGCAGCGAACAGATCCCACTACGAACCTTTTCAACGTACTCACTGCGATCTTTTTTCTGAGCTGTTATACGACGAGCAAGCTCTTCGTACTTTGCTGGCTCAAGAATTTGAAGAGATAAATCTTCCAACTCCCCTTTCAACCAACTTATTCCTAATCGATTGGCAAGGGGCGCATAAATTTCAAGCGTCTCCCTAGAATACTCAACCTGTTCAGCGTCAGGCCGATGGGTAATCATACGCATATCACTTAACCTATCAGCCAGATAGACCAATATTACGCGTAAATCACGGGCCATAGAAACAAACATTTTACGAAAACTTTCAACTTGCTTCCGGTTGTTTTGACGATATGGAATACTGCTGATTTTATTGCCAGTTTCTATCAGATTAAGAACTTCGGAACCAAACTCGCGCTCTAAATCATGACTATCAACCTTTCCAGTCAAAAGACTGTCATGGAGGATAGCAACAACCAAGGTGACTTCGTCAACTCTGAGGCGCGCAAGAATAGAAGCAACTTCGAGGGTATGCTGGAGATAGTCTCTGCCATCGGGTGCTTTTTGATCAACATGTGCACGCTGGCAGATCTCACTAGCACGGATCAGGCGATCAGAATCCGCCTGAGGATGATAGCTTTGTAGCTGTTCGATGATTTGATTAATATGAAACATAGAGATGACCAGATCTTCCGGCCTGTCTTTGTCAAGAGTGAAGTGACCCTCCCACACAAAAGTGCAAGAGGATCACTTAAAAATCTCTAGCGCTTACGCTGGGGAATTTCAAATTCAATTTTATCAGCTGCAATTTCGCGCAAGGCAACAACGACCTTTTTATTGTTCGACTTATTATCGATCAACGGCTCGCCACCTTTATAAAGCTGCTTTGAGCGCTTCGATGCGACCATAGCAAGTAAAAAACGGTTCGGGATAACATCCAGACAATCTTCAACGGTTACACGTGCCATCTATAAACTCCTTATTTATTAAACTTATTGAGTAAGTATCTATTTCTATCGGATTTATTACGTTCAGCGACAATAATTGATATGAGTTTTTCTTTCGCTACCTCAAAATCATCATTAACAATGAGGTAATCATACCATGAGGCCTGATCAATTTCATCATCTGCATTCTTCAGGCGACGGACAATATCATCTTCGCCGTTCGTCCCACGCTCCCGCAAGCGCTTTTCCAATTCGACCATATCAGGAGGAAGAATAAACAGATAAACACCCTGATGGTAATTTTTTTTAAGCTGAGCCGCTCCTTGACAATCAATATCAAGTAACAGGTCGACACCTTGATGTGCAGCATCCTTTAATGTGCTGACAGCAGTTCCGTACAGATTACCATGAACCTCTGCCCATTCAGCAAATTCATGCTGATCGATCATCGTGCGGAAAGTCTCTGCACCCACAAAGTGATAATCTACACCATCCCGTTCACCGTTACGAACATCACGCGTCGCAAATGATATAGACTGACGTAAATCACTAACACTGTCAATCAATTCTCGACAAAGAGATGTTTTCCCTGCACCCGATGGTGCAGAAACGACAAAAAGGGCACCCTTTCGGTTGTGTTCGATGTTCGATGTTCGATGTTCGTTGTTCAACGTCTGTTTTGTATTATTCAGCGATTTTGTCAATTTGTCTTCTCTACTTTTATGAGGTAACGTCATCACTTCACTACGATTTTGTTATACCAACCACAAACGTACAACGTCGAACATCGCTGGATAATCATCGCGAAGTGGACAGATAACTGATCAACCCGTTCAATAAACCATTTATTCGATTTGCTCCAGATTCAATCCGCTTAAATTGATCCAAAGATATTAGCCCGACATCAAGCCCAGCATATGCAAGGCTCTTAACTTCAGCAGTAGAACCCCTTGCTATTGTTAAAAAGTACACAAACTCTTTATTCCCACCACGCTCAAACCCTTCTGCAATGTTTGACATGATTGAGATTGAGGCTCGTTGTATCTGATCACGAAATCCGTAATCACGACAAGTTTGAAAATAGCTATAAATATCCTTAACAAGTAAACGAGCTTCCTGCCATGATTTTATATTCTCAAACTGCTTTATCCCCACACTCTCCCCCCTCAAAAAGCATGTTCGATGTTCGATGTTCGATGTTCGATGAAGGATTTAACGCTTTAAACTTCGAACGTCGAACACCGAGAGCAGGTAAAAAATTATTCTAAATTTTGGACCTGTTCGCGGATCTTTTCCAGTTCTGATTTTAATGTCACCACATGACGAGTCAATTCGGCATCATTCGACTTTGATCCCATTGTATTGACTTCACGATTCAACTCTTGTACTAAAAAGTCCATCTGACGGCCAACTGGCTCGCTGTTTTCCATCAACTTACCAAATTGGTCAAGATGACTGTTGAATCTGCTGATCTCCTCACTAATATCACAGCGATCAGCAAAGATTGCTATTTCTTGAGCAATGCGCTGTGGATCGCCATCTTTTTCCTGCAGACGCGCTAAACGATCCCTTAGCTTCTCCTGCCATTCTATTGGGACTCGTGGAGCACAAGCCTCTATATCTTTCAGTTCCGTAGTAATCAAATCTAATCGGTTATTGATATCATCAACGGTTGCAGCACCTTCTTTGATGCGCATCTCCATCATTGTTTCAATAGCGTCATCCAACGCCTTAAAAACGCATTTGCATAATGTGTCAGTATCAACTTCTTCTTCTTTAAAGTTGATGACATCTTTTTGATTTGCCAAAAATTCAAGACTGATATCGCCACGAGAACCGCTAACCTTCTTCAGGTTTTCGAATGCTGCGATATATGCAAGAGCAACAGCTTCGTTGACGACTGGAGCTGACGTCAGTCCAGCCGAACTTTCCTGGCTGATAAAGACATCAATCTTCCCTCTTTTCAGCTGAGTTGCGACTCTCTTCTTAATCTCTGACTCATACGAAGCCAGTAAACGAGGAGCCTTAACGTTAATATCTCCATAGCGATGATTAACCGCTTTAATTTCAATCGAGAAAGACAGACCATTAATTTCTGCCTGTCCACGACCATATCCGGTCATACTTTTAATCATAAAAACCTCAAATTTTAGATTCTATCTGTTCCAAAGATGATGAAGGATGAAGTATCACCTTAGCTGTTGTCCTATTATCAGTGGGCACATACTCAGGAACCAGTGCCTTTAATTTCTTTCGAACGCCTTCAAGGTCTAGATCTTTAGCATCACTGACCAACGCTTGAATATCCCTGACTAATCGTTCGTGAACTGGTGGCGCAGAGCGAGCAACACAAATTTTCTTATGTGGTGTCGGCAAAACCCCCTCATCATCAAGAAGAAGCTCCTCATAGAGCTTTTCCCCAGGCCTCAAACCAGTATAAACAATATCAATATCTTCAAAAGGCTGAAACCCAGACAATTTGATGAGTTCTTCGGCCAAAGACTGTATCTTAACCGATTCTCCCATATCAAATAAATATATTTCGCCACCATTGCCCATACTACCAGCCTGCAATACTAATTGTGTCGCTTCAGGAATGGTCATAAAAAAGCGCGTAACATCTGGATGGGTTACAGTCACAGGGCCGCCCTTGGCGATCTGTTCTTTAAAAGTTGGAATAACACTGCCATTACTTCCCAGAACATTTCCAAAACGTGTCGTCACAAAATTAGTTTTACTGCGATTATTCAGTGACTGAACATAAAGCTCTGCAATACGCTTTGTTGACCCCATTATATTTGTCGGACGCACAGCTTTATCTGTTGAAATCATGACAAATTTCCCGACATTATAATAATCGGCCGCATCAGCTAAGAGCTTTGTTCCATTAACATTATTATTGACTGCTTCAGCCGGGTTATTCTCCATCATCGGGACATGTTTATATGCAGCGGCGTGAAACACAACCTGCGGCATCTGCTCATCAAAAATAACGTTAACTCGTGATCGATTACGGACATCACCAATAATCGGCACAATTGTAAGATCGGGAAAACGTTTAGCCAGCTCTTGTTCAATTTGAAACAGTGGTGTTTCAGCATTTTCAAATAAAACCAATTTTTTAGGCTGAAAACGGGCAACCTGACGACAGATCTCACTGCCGATACTACCGCCAGCACCAGTGACTAGAACTCTCTTGTCTTTCAGGTAGTTATTGATTTGTGCCTCATCGAGGTGGATCGGCTCTCTCCCTAACAGATCGTCAAGATCGACATCACGAACGTGCTGTATTGAAACACGACCATCTATTAACTCCCCAACGCCGGGTAAAATTTTGTATTTGACAGCAGCGTCCTGACAATACTCTACAATTTTCTTTATTTGTGCCCCTGTAGCAGAAGGCAATGCAATGACAACTTCATCTACTCTAGAAGAGTTCACAACCTCACTGAGTTGATCACAACCTCCAAGCACAGCAACCCCTTGAAATGTACCTTTGCGTTTAACCGGATCATCATCAAGAAAGCCAACAATACCTAAGTCCAAATGATGATTGGAGCGAATTTCACGAGCAATCAACTGACCAGCATCACCTGCACCAACAACCAACACTCTGGTTTGTTTAAGTTCCGTTCCTTTCCGTATAGGTAAATAGTGCTCACGGAAGGCTCGAGTGGCAAAACGGATTCCACCTAGGAACATAAAGCAAAGAACACCATCAAGAAGAAGAACAGTGCGAGGGATTAAGTCCAGGCGATAAACAGCTACGGCATAGACAACAAAAATCAACGAAGCGAATGCGTTGGCTTTCACGAGCTGGACAAGGTCGGGCATTGACACGTAACGCCACCAACCGCGAAAACATCCGTAGTGCCAGAAAAGGGCTAATTTCACAGAAAGGAGTACCGGTAAAATCGACAGGATTCGAACCCAGTACTCATCAGGAATCGAAAAATCAAAACGAAAAGAATAAGCCAATACCAAGGAACTTACAACTATTAAGCTAGTTAAAAACAGAATAACAGAGAAGCGTTTTCTGTAAAAAAGATTATTCATTTCCCCCTCCTAAATCATTTATTATGATAATTTGTTCTCTTGTAAGACACATGAAGCAATATTAGCGTAAGACGCTCGTCTAACATGAAAATCAAAATAACTCAATAATACAGATACTCATATTCGTGCAATTGCCAACTTTTCAGTCCCAAAACGAAGAGAGAACTAGACTTTGCGCCACAAACCGAAGATTCCTAATTTAATGAGAAACACCTTCACGCTTTGCAACATTGAAAACCGTTCTGAAAATTATCCGCATATCAAGGATGAAAGAGCGATGTTCATAATAATAAACATCCAAATCAACTTTGGCAGGAATCGGTAACTCATCACGACCATTAATCTGTGCCCACCCAGTTAAACCTGGAGTTAATAAATGAACCCCTTTATCGGTCCGTTGTGCAATCAGGTCCTCTTGGTTAAAAAGAGCAGGTCTCGGCCCAACAATACTCATATCACCCTTTAAAATACTGATTAACTGTGGAAGCTCATCCAAGCTCGATTTACGGAGAAAATTACCTATGGGAGTAAGAAATTGATCAGGATTATCAAGCAAGTGTGTCGCTACAGCCGGGGTATCAACACGCATAGTACGAAACTTGGGCATTTTAAAAATGGAGTTATTTATCCCGACCCTATCCGACCAATAAAGGGCCGGTCCTTTGGATGTTACTTTAACGAGAAGACCAATAACTAACAATGGCAGTGCAAAACTAACTACTGCCATGAATGAAGTAAAAAAATCAAAAAACCGTTTCATATTTCCTATATCCAAAATAATTAAATTCTTCTACCTAAAATCT